>OHYB01000126.1_pt1 | contig 43886 bp, 37 predicted proteins | sample 1580181 | NCBI WGS metagenome assembly OHYB01 (sample SAMEA3882510, study PRJEB24775) | human gut metagenome | biome: human-associated habitat; feature: intestine environment; material: feces | place: Netherlands | collected 2009/2010
GCTATTTCAAAAGGATTTTTAACAATTCGTCCAAAGGACTGCATAGGGTGGTTTCATTCGTGTGATTATGTGCAATAATTTAGTGGATTGCTATAGTTGATTTAAATTCTAAGAGTAAATAAATGAGTCATACTGCGAAGAATATTTCTATTAAATGATTCCCAATACCATTCTCTAATGTTCCTAAATCACAAATAAAAGAAAAGGAGATGTAATATATGAATGGTTTAAGACAAAAATTATTAGAGGAAGAAAGGTTTTTAAAAGACATTCTGAACGGGATAGGTGATTCAGAGGAAGAAGTGTTGGAAGGTACTTTACGAATCTCGATGGACAAAAATAAAGTCCGTTACTTTCATCATATTCCAAGTGGAAATGGTAAGAAATATGACACCTATATTCCAAAGACTAACAAAGAACTTCCTGTTCAACTGGCGCAAAATACATATAACAACAAATTGCGCAGCCTGGTAAAGAAACGTCTGGAACAGCTTCGAAGAATATTGAAAGATTATGATGACAATGAAATTGACGTATTATACACGAAAGAACATCCCGAGAGACAGAAGTTGATCAAACCGATACAACCAACATGGGAACAACGTTTAAGCGAGTGGGAAAAGGAAGAATATAAAGGCAAGACATTTGCTGAAAATATTCCAGTCATAACAACAGCAAAGGGAGAACGTGTGCGTTCGAAGTCAGAAAAAATCCTGGCAGATTATTTTTATCATACAGGAATTCCGTATAAATATGAGCATCCAGTAATATTGAAAAGATTTGGAATAGTCTATCCCGACTTTACATTTTTATCTCCAAAGACAGGAGAAGAGATATACTGGGAGCATGATGGAAGAATGGATGATCCTGAGTATGCAAGAAAAGCGATCAAGAAGATTGAAACATACGAAAAAAATGGAATCTTTCCAGGGCAAAGGTTAGTCCTGACATTTGAAACGCTACAGGATGGATTGGACATGAAAATTGTAGAGAAGCTTGCAAGAGAGTATCTACTATAGTATGAAAGATAGAAAGGTATGCCTTTAGTGTTGGCTTATATTACCTTGTAAACAGTTTGGAAAAAATTGATGGCTTAGGTTAACTGAAATTCAGGATAAAGATTACCAGTAGAAAAGTAATGGTAGGATCTACGAATCAATATAGCTGTAATGACTTGTATAAGAGTAAATACAGGGCAGACCAACAGAAACTGAGGCGAGAAATGACCAGCAGATAAGTAAGTACAGTGGAAGTCCACAAAAATTGTGATTGAGGATGACTATAGCAATAGCAAGTCCATACAAAGTCAACAAAATCCCGGTAAGTTATATGGTCTGGTAGAGAGTAAGTAGTAGACAAGTCAAAACCAGCTCCGAAATTATATGGTCTGATGGAGAGCAAGTACTAGGCAAGTCAAAACCAGCTCCGAAATTATATGGTCCGATGGAGAGCAAGTATCAGGCAAGTCAAAGGAGGCTCCGAAAGTAGATAGTCTGATAGGAAGCAGGTACTGTACAAGTCTAAAATGCCCGTAGCTTAGATGGTCTAAAGCTGAGTAAGTCAGTGTCGGGTTTACAGATCCAGACAGGTCTGCATGTGGCTCGATAAAGTGAAAAATATGCCATAGGAAAACGTCAAATTCCCAAAAATACCACTTGACCTCCAGCCAGATTTGCGGTATAGTTCTCTACACTTTGTAAAAAAGGAGCGAGAACTTATGACTTTTTATCAGGAACTGCAGCTGAGTTCTGTGGGCTCGAAGCAGTTGATCAAAAACACCACAGATCCAAAGGAAAAAAGACGACACATTCTGATCTACAATTTCAAGGTATACCTCGTGATGGCATTCTGTGTGGCGGTTGTGTCTTTGTACAGTAAGCTTACCGGCAGTAACAACAGCGTGGTTGGCGTGACCGTTCTTCTGGCGGTGATGGTGCTCAGACAGGCAGATTTCGGGATACGGACGACACATGGGCTGTTTTGCATTGCAGGGATTTACGGGATTTTGATGGCCGGACCAAGGATCGCGAATTCAGTCTCCGCAGTACCGGCATTTGCCGTGAATATCATTTGTATTATGCTTCTGATGATCCTGGGATGCCACAACGTGATCATGTATAATCATTCTACATTTGTCCTGGGATACCTTCTCCTGCTGGGGTACGATGTGACCGGAGCAGAATACATAAAGAGAGTAGAAGGACTCGCCGTTGGAATGCTGCTCTGCATGTTTATCTTCTATAAGAATCAAAAGAACCGTCCATATAGAAGAACATTCCTGGATCTTTTCCGTGAATTCGACCTGAATTCTGCGCGCGGAAGATGGTATCTCAAACTGACACTTATCGTTTCCAGCGCAATGCTTTTCATGAACCTTCTGGGACTTCCGAGAGCAATGTGGGCAGGAATTGCCTGCATGTCTGTATGTCTTCCATTTACCGAAGACTGCATGGGACGCGCAGGAAAACGAGGAATGTTCAACATTGTAGGATGTGCTTTATTCATCGTATTATACCTGATCCTTCCGAAATCCATGTATCCGTATATCGGCATGATCGGTGGAATTGGCGTAGGCTATTCAGCAGGATATGCCTGGCAGACTGCATTCAATACTTTCGGAGCATTATCCATCGCAGCAGGACTGTTCGGCATGCCGGCAGCAGTAGCACTTCGTATCGGTGCCAACGTATTCGGAGCAGTATATACGATCCTATGTAACAAAGTAATCGACAGACTGTTTGAACGCAAACATATGGAAAAGAGTATCGCATAATTAAATATAGATTGCATCTGCTTTCTGTTCGAAATATAATATTTAATGAAACGAACAGAAAGCAGTTTTTTTATGGAGGGAGGAAAGATTTGAAAAAAGTAAAAAAAACTATAAGTATATTGCTGTGCCTGCTTTTGCTTGGTGGGATTTTGAGCGAAACAGGGATGCAGGGTGGTATCTTGCCTCAGACTGTACAGGCTGCCGGCAGGTATACCGGATGGAAAACTGTTTCCGGGAAGAGATACTATTACCAGAATGGCAGAATGCTGAAAGGCATGTCAAAAATCGGAAATGACTATTATTGTTTTAATTACCAGGGGGTTCAGCTGAAAGGATGGGTGTACACAAAAAATCATTATCGCTATTTCGATAAAAGAAGCGGAAAAATGAGAAGAAACACCACAATTCAGGGAAGAAAGATCAATAGCAATGGAGTATGGGTACCTGTAGTTGTTCTTGATCCGGGACATTCCGGAGTCCAGATGAGTGGATATGAACCATTGGGACCGGGCTCAAGCGAAAGAAAAGCGAAATGCAGTTCCGGCACAGAAGGAGTTGCTACAGGAATTGGAGAATATCAGCTTACATTAAATATAGCCAAAAAACTTCGTACAGCACTGATAGCACAGGGATGTCGTGTGATTATGACCCGAAATGACAACAAAACCAGAATAAGCTGTGCACAGAGAGCAGGAGTTGCAAACAGAGCAAAAGCAGATGCATATCTGAGAATTCATGCAAATGGAGTGGATTATTCATCGGTAAATGGCGCGATGACAATTTGCGTAACCTCCAGGAACCGTTACGTTTCCAGAAACATGTACAGGAAAAGCTATGCACTTTCAAAAGCAGTGCTGAATTCTTATGTGAAGGCAACCGGATGCAGGAAAGAATATATATGGGAAACAGACAGCATGAGTGGAAATAACTGGAGCAAAGTCCCGACAACACTGATTGAACTTGGATATATGTCGAATCCGTCAGAAGACAGAATGATGCAACGACCATCCTACCAGCAAAAAATGGTCAAAGGAATGGCTGATGGCATAAAAAAATTTTTTATAAGTTGAGAGGAGAAAATACACGGCATATTTAGGCGAAGAAATCAAGAAACTTGGATTCGGTCTGATGCGTCTTCCGAAGCTGGATGACGACACCATCGATGTAGAACAGACCAAGAAGATGGTAGATCTTTTTCTGGATGCAGGATTCACGTATTTTGATACTGCATGGGCTTACGCAGGAAGTGAAGATGCGATCCATCAGGCACTGGTAGAGCGCTATCCGAGAGAAAAATTCCAGCTTGCCACCAAGAACACAGCATGGATCAACTGCAAGACAAGAGAAGATGCGACAGCACAGTTTGAAACATCCCTGAAACAGACAGGAGCAGGATATTTTGACTTTTATCTGCCGCACAATCTCGGCGAGATGAGAACACAGTATTTTGATAACTTTGATCTCTGGAACTGGGTCCAGGAGAAAAAGGTCCAGGGTCTGATCAAACATGTAGGCTTCTCCTTCCACTCCACACCGGAAGAACTGGAAGCGATCCTGACTGCACACCCTGAGATGGAATTCGTCCAGCTCCAGATCAACTACGCAGACTGGGAAAACCCGGCAGTCCAGTCAAGAGCATGCTATGAGGTTGCACGTAAGCACGGCAAACCGGTCATCATCATGGAACCAGTCAAGGGCGGTATGCTTGCAACCCCGCCGGAAAGCGTAGAAAAGATCCTCAAAGACGCAGAACCAGACGCATCCCCGGCATTCTGGGCAGTTCGTTTTGCGGCAAACCTGGAAGGTCTGCTGAAATAATATCAGTCGTTCACTTTCCAGTTTTCCAGAAGTTTCAGTTCGATCTTCGTTCCATCAGGAAGAGAGAACCAGTGATCGTTGATCGGAGTCACAGGATAAGCTTTGATCTTTTCCATTGTTTCTTCTACAGAATCAACGGCGATAGAAATATGAACATAGCCGTTTTCGGCAGTGATATTGATATTTTCCATCTCGCAGAGCTGGATACCCTCGCGGAACCAGCATTTGCGAGATGGCTTTTCTCCGATTTCTCTCCACATATGCATATCAAATACATCTTCAAAAAATTTCTGGGCGTCTTCGTAGGAACTTGTACGAATCGCGGCATGGTCGATCTTTGCCATAAAAAATCCTCCTTGATTAAGTTAGAGCCCCGACGGGGCTGTTTCTTTCACCATATAAGAACTTCCGAACAGATGCAACTGCTCTTGGAAATTATCTCAGCATTATCTGAAAAAATACAATATAAAAACCGCATAAGTATGCAAAAACAACAGACAACATGCACTTTTCCTTGACATAAATATACAAAATTGTTAAAATATTTAACGACATAGATTGAAACGGCGCTGATTTGATCTGAATCGGTGCCGTATTTTATTTTGAGGAGGTAGTAGAGATGTTAAAAGTATGGATTGCGGGTGCAAGTGGACAGATCGGCCGTGCATTGAATGATGTACTTGACCCGATGGAGATCGAGGCTCTGAACACAGACCTTGATGAACTGGACATCACCGATACGGATGAAGTGATCAACTTTGGTACCGTCAACCGTCCGGATGTGATCATTAACTGTACCGGTATTACAGATACCGATGAGTGCGAAAAAAATCCGGAACATGCATACCGTGTCAATGCCCTTGGCGCAAGAAACTTAAGCATTGTTGCCCGCAAATGTGGTTCCAAGATCGTTCAGCTTTCCACAGATGATGTATTTGACGGACAGAGCAAGAAACCTTACACAGAATTTGATGACACCAATCCGCTGACTGTTTACGGCAGATCTAAGAGAGCCGGCGAGTATTACGTCAAAGAATTTACTCACAAGCACTTTATCATCCGCAGTAACTGGGTATACGGACAGGGTGGACGCAACTTTGTAAACCGTGTTCTGGAGGCAGCAGAGACCGGAAGATCTCTTTCCGTTGCATCTGACCAGTTCGGTTCTCCGACCAGCGCGAAGGATCTTGCAAGAATGATCCTGTATCTGATCAGCACAAATGAATATGGAACTTATCATGTGACCTGCAGCGGCGTCTGCAACCGTTATGAATTCGCACAGGAGATCTTACGGCTTGCCGGCAAGAATATCGAACTGAAATCTGTTCCGACAGAGCAGTCAGATCTTTCTTCTGTCAGACCGCCATATGCAGTTCTGGACAATTTTATCCTTCGTATCATTGAGGTGTATGACATGCCAGACTGGAAAGAATCTCTGAAAGAATACATGGATGAAAGAACGGAGGACTAAGATGAAAGAAAAAAACACAAAAGCAAAAACTCCGAACAAAAAAGCAATCGGTCTGACAACCAAGATTTTCATCGCCCTGATCGCAGGTGCGATCCTTGGTATCATTCTCTGCTATCTGGTTCCGGACAGCAGCTTTAAGAAAGATGTAATTATTGAAGGTATCCTTTATGTCATCGGACAGGGATTCATCCGTCTGATGAAGATGCTTGTTGTACCGCTGGTATTCTGCTCTCTGATCTGCGGAAGCATGGCGATCGGGGATACCAAGAAACTCGGAACCGTAGGTGTGAGAACCCTGGCTTTTTATCTTGCAACCACTGCACTGGCAGTTTGCGTTGCACTTGGCGTCGGAAACCTGATTAATCCAGGTGTCGGACTTGATATGAGCGCAATCCAGAGTTCAGCAGCGTCTGTGGAAACCATGGAGGCAACTTCCCTTACGGATACGATCCTCAACATCATTCCGGACAACCCGATCAATTCTCTGGCAAGCGGAACCATGCTTCAGGTTATCGTATTTGCCCTGATCGTCGGTGTGATCCTTGCAAAGATGGGAGAGCGTGCAGAGACAGTAGCAAACTTTTTCAGCCAGTTCAATGACATTATGATGGAAATGACCATGATGATCATGAGCCTTGCGCCGATCGGAGTTTTCTGCCTGATCAGCCGTACTTTTGCAAACATCGGCTTCAGCGCATTCATTCCGCTGGCGAAGTATATGATCGGCGTACTGCTTGCCCTGGCAATCCAGTGCTTCGGTGTATATCAGATCCTGCTCAAGATCTTTACAGGTCTGAACCCGATACGTTTCATCAAGAAATTTTTCCCGGTTATGGCATTCGCATTCTCAACCGCTACATCCAATGCGACCATTCCGATGTCTATTGATACCCTTTCCAAGAAGGTTGGTGTATCCAAGAAGATTTCTTCCTTCACCATTCCGCTTGGTGCGACCATCAACATGGATGGTACTTCCATCATGCAGGGTGTTGCAGTAGTTTTTGCGGCACAGGCATTTGGCATCCATTTAAGCCCGATGGATTACGTGACCGTTATCGGAACAGCGACACTTGCTTCCGTAGGTACCGCAGGTGTACCGAGTGTCGGTCTTGTAACCCTGACCATGGTATTCAACTCTGTTGGACTTCCGGTAGAGGCAATCGGTCTGATCATGGGTATCGACCGTATCCTCGATATGACAAGAACAGCAGTCAACATCACAGGTGACGCTGTCTGCACAACGATCGTCGCACACCAGAACGGCGCTCTCGACAAATCAGTATTCAACGAAACAGACTGATTTCCAAATATCAATCTTAAAAGAAACGGCTGTACACATTATGTGTACGGTCGTTTTTTTGTCCATATATGCAAAACAGGTTGAAATCCCTTTCAGATGTCAGATATAATAAAACCATCATTACAAAAAGGAGAAATTTATGAGCATATTAAACGTTGAGCATCTGACACATGGCTTTGGCGACAGAGCTATTTTTTCAGATGTTTCTTTTAGACTTCTTAAAGGAGAACATATCGGACTTGTTGGAGCGAACGGAGAAGGCAAGTCTACTTTCATGAGCATTGTCACAGGGAAACTGATGCCGGATGAAGGCAAGGTAGAATGGGCAAAAAACGTCCACGCAGGCTACCTTGACCAGCACGCCGTCCTCGAAAAAGGCATGACGATCCAGGAAGTGCTGAAATCTGCTTTTGACCCGCTGCTTCAGAAAGAACAGCGGATGAATGAGATCTGCAATCTTCTGGGGAGCGCAGACGAAGAAGAGATGAACACACTGATGGAAGAACTGGGAACGATCCAGGACGAGCTGACTCTGCATGATTTTTATGTCATTGATTCCAAGGTAGAAGAAGTTGCAAGAGCACTGGGGCTTCTGGATCTGGGACTTGACCGCGATGTAACAGACTTAAGCGGCGGTCAGAGAACGAAGGTGCTTCTCGGCAAACTCCTTCTGGAGAAACCGGACATCCTGCTTCTTGACGAACCGACCAACTATCTCGATGAAGAACATATCGCATGGCTCAAACGTTATCTTCTTGATTACGAGAATGCTTTTATCCTGATCTCTCATGATATCCCGTTCCTGAATGATGTAGTCAATATCATCTACCATATGGAAAATCAGGAGCTGAACCGCTATGTGGGTGATTACGATCATTTCCAGGAAGTCTACGCAGTGAAGAAAGCACAGCTTGAGGCAGCTTACCGCCGCCAGCAGCAGGAGATCAGCGAACTCAAGGACTTCGTTGCGAGAAACAAAGCCCGTGTGTCAACCAGAAACATGGCAATGTCCCGTCAGAAGAAACTGGACAAGATGGATGTGATCGAGCTGGCAGCAGAGAAACCGAAGCCGGAGTTCCATTTCCGTTATGGACGCACACCGGGCAAGATGCTCTTTGAAACACATGACCTCGTGATCGGTTATGATGAGCCGCTTTCCAAACCATTGAACTTCACGATGGAACGAGGACAGAAGATCGCACTGGTCGGAACAAACGGAATCGGCAAAACAACCCTGCTCAAGAGCATCCTTGGACTGATCCCGTCCCTCAAGGGAAACTGCGAGCGAGGAGAAAACCTCCAGCTTGGATATTTTGAACAGGAAGTAAAGGGTGACAACAAGACGACCTGCATCGAAGAATTATGGCAGGAATTTCCGTCCTACACACAGTATGAAATCCGTTCAGCTCTTGCAAAATGTGGTCTTACAACGAAGCATATCGAGAGTCAGGTCCGTGTCTTAAGTGGTGGCGAGCAGGCAAAAGTCCGTCTCTGCAAACTTGTAAACCGCGACACCAATGTACTGCTTCTCGATGAGCCGACCAACCATCTGGACGTAGATGCCAAAGAGGCATTAAAGAGTGCCCTCAAAGAGTACAGAGGAAGTATCCTTCTGATCTGCCATGAACCGGAGTTTTACCAGGATGTGGTAAATGAAGTCTGGGATATGAGCAAGTGGACTACCAAGGTATTCTAAATGGAGAAAATATTGTGAAAGGCAAAAAAATCAAAATTGTTTGCAGATTTTATCAACAGCCTTACGATCACATTTTTTATTAATTTTCTTTGATTTAAAACTGGGAGGGGAACTATGTTTGGATTCGGCAAACTGAAAGAAAAAATAAATGTACGGATAAAAGGACATGACAGCGCATATCTCCCCATGATAAGCTAAAGAAGCAGTAAATAACAGGGCTTCAGTTTAGGGAGGGTTTATGCACAAGGAGGTAAATCACAAGATACGTAAGCACTTCAACGAGGGAATCTACAATGTTGCCCGCTATACAGAAATCGTGCTTTCTATCGTCATTCTGATCGTGATCGCGCTGGCTGGCATCCGGCTGATCTATGCGATCACAGAGACTTCGCTTATGGACATGGATATTGACTTTTTTACAAAGTTTCTGGCAAACGCCCTGTCGCTGGTCGTAGGTGTGGAGTTTGTAAAGATGCTCTGCCGCCACTCCGCGCAGACAGTTGTAGAAGTGCTGATGTTTGCAACAGCCAGACAGATGGTTGTTGAGCATATGGCACCAACACAGACACTGATCGGAGTCATTGCCATCGCCGTCCTCTTTGCAATCAGGAAGTTCCTGATGACAGAGGACAGCGACATGTCACATTCACCGTTTAAGAAATGTAAGGAAGAAAAACACGAGGTTTAATTTCTGCCTTTGCTTAAAGTGCTGTTGTGATAAGCAGAAGAATAAGTGACATCTTCTCCGAACCATTCCGGAGGAATATAGGTATTTGCCTGTTCTTCGGATTCGAATTCAACTTCGGCAAGAAGAAGTCCATCATAGTCTTCGTGGAAGACATCAAGTTCGATCGTCAGGCCATCCTTTTCCGGGATCAGATAACGGGTCTTGGAGATGACGATGCCGTCGGCTTTTGGCTTGAGATGCTCATAGGATTCCTGGGTCAGAGGGAGATTGTATTCCTCTCTGGACAGGAGTCCTTTTGATTTATAAGTCAGATAATATTCATCATCCTGCCTGCGAATGCGGACGACAGGATCCGTGCAGAGATAACCCTGCTCGATTTTATGGAAAGAACAGTTTGCGAGATCTTTTGGAAGCTGTTCTTTTTTTATGAGGAATTTTCTTTCGATTTCCATGTGCATACTCCTTTGCATTCTGAATTACAGGGAAAAATTCATTAGATTTTGTAGATTTAGTATATCCCTTTTTCCTGATAAATGCTATACTAAACAAATGGGAAAAATAAAACAGATACGAAACAGGGAGGTTTTTTATGAGCAAAAAAGTTTATATTTTTCTTGCAGACGGATTTGAAGATATCGAAGGCCTGACCGTAGTAGACCTGATGCGCCGTGCAGGAATCGACATAGAAACTGTTTCCATCAAAGAGAGCAATGAGATCACAACATCCCATGGGATCATGATGAAGACCGACAGAGTATTTACGGGAACTGATTTTTCAGATGCAGACATGCTCGTCCTTCCGGGAGGAATGCCGGGAACGAAGTATCTGGGAGAGTATCAGCCGCTCTGTGACCTTCTGAGAGATTTCTACGGAAAGAGCGGTAAAGTAGCGGCAATCTGTGCGGCACCGACTGTTCTGGCATCTCTTGGATTCCTTGAAGGAAGAAAGGCAACTGCATATCCGTCCTGCATGGAGGGGCTTACCGGCGCAGAGCCGTCTTATGAGAGTGTTGTAGTTGATGGCAATGTGACGACCAGCCGCGGACTTGGAACCGCTGTGGACTTCGCATTAAGCCTGATCGGACAGCTTCTTGGTGAAGAAAAGGCGGATGAGATCGCAGAATCCGTGGTATATTCCCGGAAATAAGGCAAAAACAGGAGTTTTCTACAAAAAATACTGGCGTTTTTATACCTGTTGTGCTATACTACGATAATGACTGTAATTGTATCTCTTGATATCGGGATACAGCTACCTGTACGCATTATCCGCAGACAGGGATAAGCAATAGATAGAATATTCAGAGCTTATATCTGAAAATTAAGGAGGAACAAAAAACATGAGTTTACAGGTTGAAAAACTGGAAAAGAACATGGCGAAACTTACAATCGAGGTTTCCGCTGAAGATTTAGAGAAAGCTATGCAGGCTGCATACCAGAAAGCAAAAGGAAGAATCTCTCTTCCAGGATTCCGTAAAGGAAAAGCACCAAGAAAAATGATCGAGCAGATGTACGGCAAGGGAATCTTCCTTGAGGACGCTGCAAACGCTCTGATCCCGGAGCACTATAGCAAAGCAGTTGAGGAGTGCGAGCTTGAGATCGTATCCCAGCCGGAGATCGCTGTAACACAGGCTGAGCCAGGAAAAGCTTTCATCTTCACAGCAGAAGTAGCTGTTAAACCGGAAGTTACTCTTGGTGAGTATAAAGGAGTAGAGGTTCCGAAGTCTGAGACAGAAGTAACAGACGAGGACGTTGAAGCTGAACTGAAGAAAGAGCAGGAGAAAAACTCCAGAACAGTTACAGTAGAAGACCGTGGAGCAGAGAATGGCGACATCACAACAATCGACTTCGAAGGATTTGTTGACGGTGAAGCATTCGAAGGCGGCAAAGGAACAGACTACCCGCTGACACTTGGTTCCGGATCTTTCATCCCGGGATTCGAAGATCAGCTCGTTGGATCTAAAGCCGGAGACCACGTAGAAGTTAAGGTTACATTCCCGGAAGAATACCAGGCAAAAGAACTGGCTGGCAAAGAAGCTGTATTCCAGTGTGACGTTAAGAAAGTAGAAGCAAAAGAACTTCCGGAACTGGATGATGATTTTGCACAGGACGCTTCTGAGTTCGATACTCTTGCAGAGTACAAAGAAGACATCAAGAAGAACCTGACAGAAAAGAAAGAAAAAGAAGCTCGTGCAGCAAAAGAAAACGCAGCAGTAGACAAAGCAATCGAGAACGCAGAGATGGAGATTCCGGATGCAATGGTAGCTACTCAGACACGTCAGATGCTGGATGACTTCGCAAGAAGAATGCAGTCTCAGGGACTTACCATGGAGCAGTACTTCCAATTCACAGGAATGACAGCTGAGAAGATGCAGGAAGAAATGAAACCACAGGCTCTCAAGAGAATCCAGACAAGACTGGTTCTTGAGAAGATCGCAGAAGTTGAAAACATTCAGCCGACTCAGGAAGAAGTTGACGAAGAGATCAGCAAAATGGCTGAAGCATACAAGATGGAAGCTGACAAGATCAAAGAACTGCTTGGCGACCGCGAATTAGAGCAGATGAAGAAAGATATGGCTGTACAGAAAGCCGTAACTCTCGTAGCTGACGAGGCAAAAGAAGCCTAAGCAGACATTATGATCCACAGTCAGGCGACGAATGGAGGCATATTATATGAGTTTAGTACCTTATGTCATTGAGCAGACAAGCAGAGGCGAAAGAAGTTACGACATTTACTCCCGTCTTCTGAAAGACCGTATCATCTTTCTTGGAGAAGAAGTAAATGATGTAAGTGCCAGCATTATCGTGGCACAGCTTCTGTTCCTCGAAGCAGAGGATCCTGGTAAAGACATTCAATTATATATCAACAGTCCGGGAGGATCTGTAACCGCTGGTATGGCGATCTACGACACAATGAAGTACATCAAATGTGATGTATCTACCATTTGTCTTGGAATGGCAGCCAGCATGGGAGCTTTCCTTCTGGCAGGAGGAACCAAGGGTAAGAGATTTGCCCTGCCGCATTCTACCATTATGATCCATCAGCCGTCAGGCGGTGCACAGGGTCAGGCAACCGAGATCCAGATCGTTGCAGACCATATCGCACAGACCAAGCGTACACTGAATGAGATCCTGGCAGAAAACACAGGACAGCCTTATGAAGTAGTGGAAAAAGACACAGACCGCGACAATTATATGACTGCTGAAGAAGCAAAGGCATACGGACTGATCGATGGTGTTGTCGAGCATAAATAAAGCAGACAAAAGGAACCTCTTTTCAGGGGGTTCCTTTTGTGCCATAACAAACGGAAAGGAAACGAGAACTATCTATGGCAGAAAAAATAAGAGATGGAAAAGTCAGATGCTCTTTTTGTCACAAATCTGAAGACCAGGTCCGCAAGCTGATCGCAGGTCCGGAGGGAGTTTTTATTTGTGATGAGTGTATAGGTATCTGCTCAGAGATTATGGAAGAGGAACTGGGAGATTACGACCAGGAAGATATCTATGATACAGACATCAATCTGTTAAAGCCAGAAGAGATTCATAAGATTCTGGATGACTACGTTATTGGACAGGATGAGGCAAAGAAAGCACTTTCCGTAGCTGTCTATAACCATTACAAGAGAATCACAGCATCCAGAAACCTGGATGTGGAATTACAGAAGAGCAACATCCTGATGCTTGGACCGACCGGTTCCGGTAAAACTCTGCTTGCACAGACACTTGCCCGTCTTCTGAATGTGCCGTTTGCTATTGCAGACGCTACAACACTGACAGAGGCCGGTTATGTCGGTGAGGATGTGGAGAATATCCTTCTGAAACTGATCCAGGCAGCAGACTATGACATTGAACGTGCACAGTACGGAATCATCTATATTGATGAGATCGACAAGATCACCAGAAAATCCGAAAACGCATCCATCACCCGTGATGTATCCGGTGAGGGCGTTCAGCAGGCACTTCTGAAGATCCTCGAGGGAACCGTTGCAAACGTACCGCCGCAGGGAGGTCGTAAGCACCCACATCAGGAATTCCTTCAGATCGATACGACAAATATCCTGTTTATCTGCGGCGGTGCTTTTGACGGGATCGAGAAAGCGATCGAGGCAAGACAGAACACGAAGTCTATCGGTTTTGGTGCAGAAGTAGAGGTCAAGAAAGAGAGAAACATCGGTGAGATCCTCAAGGATGTCATGCCGGAAGATTTTGTCAAATTTGGTCTTATCCCGGAATTCATCGGACGAGTTCCGATCGTTGTAACTCTTGACGGACTGGATGAGGAAGCACTGATCCGTATCCTCAAGGAGCCAAAGAACGCACTGACCAGACAGTATCACAAGCTGTTTGAGCTGGACGGCGTAGAACTGGAATTCCAGGATGAAGCACTGGAAGCAGTTGCACGTAAATCTCTGGAACGTAAGACAGGAGCCAGAGGACTCAGATCTATCATGGAGAAATCTCTTATGGATCTTATGTACCGCACACCTTCTGACAAGACGATCCAGAAATGCATTCTCACAAAGGATGCCGTAGAAGGAACAGCAGAGCCGGAAGTCATCCATGGCGAAGCACCGGCACCGGAGCTTAAGAAAACTTCCCGTTCAAGAAAGAAAGGCAAGCCGGAAACGGCCTAAAGAAGGGACTGAAGAAACATGAAACAGCCAATTAGCATTCTTCCTGCGATCGCACTTCGAGGAACGACGATCCTGCCGGATATGATCGTTCATTTTGATGTAAGCAGAGAACGCTCTATGAAGGCAATTGAAGCTGCCATGCTTCAGGATGAGAAGATCTTTCTGGTCACACAGAAAGATCCGGAAATGGAAACACCGGGAATCACAGATCTGTACAAGGTTGGTACAGTTGCATATATCAAACAGGTAGTTAAATTACCACATGATCTGCTCCGTGTTCTGGTCGAGGGCGTGGAACGCGCAGAACTCATCGGACTGGAACAGGAGGAACCATTCCTCATGGCAGAGACCGCAGGATTTGAGGCAGATGGAGCCCATTATGCGAAGTCTCTGAGAGAGGCAATGTACAGAAGCATCCGTGAACTGTTTCAGAGATACTGTATCGAGAGCGGCAGGATCAGCAAAGATCTTGCTGCCAAGATCATGAACATCCAGAATCTGGAAGAACTGATCTCACAGGTATCTGTGAACATCCAGATCACCTACCAGAATCAGCAGAAGATCCTGGAGGCAGTGACACTGGAAGAACAGTATGAAGTTCTTGCAGCGATCCTGAACAATGAGATCGAAGTGCTTCAGATCGGACATGATCTCCAGCACAAACTCAAAGCCCGCGTAGACAAGAACCAGAGAGAATATATTCTGAGAGAACAGCTCAAACTGATCCGTGAAGAGCTTGGCGAGGACAACACTGCTGACACAGCACAGGAATACCGCGAGAAACTTGAGAAACTCCAGGCTTCAAAAGAAGTCAAGGATAAGATCAGCAAGGAGATCGACCGTTTCAAGAGCATGAACAGCAGTGCAGCTGAGAGCAGCGTGCTCAGCACCTATATCGAAACACTGCTGGATCTTCCGTGGGATAAGAAATCCGAGGATTCCATGGATCTTGCCGAAGCATGGAAGATCCTGGAGGAGGGACATTACGGCCTCAAAGAAGTCAAGGAGCGTATCATGGAATTTCTTTCCGTGCGTAAACTGACTTCCGGCGGCAAGAGTCCGATTCTCTGTCTTGTGGGACCTCCTGGAACTGGTAAGACCTCCATTGCCCATTCTGTGGCAGAGGCACTTCACAAGAAATATGTCCGTATCTGTCTTGGCGGCGTTCGTGACGAAGCTGAGATCCGTGGACATCGTAAGACTTATGTAGGGGCAATGCCGGGACGCATCACTGTTGCTTTGCAGCAGGCGGGCGTCAGCAATCCTCTGATGCTCCTTGACGAGATCGACAAGACAAGCAGCGATTACAAGGGAGATACTTCCTCTGCACTGCTTGAAGTTCTGGATCCGGAGCAGAACAGCCACTTCAATGACCATTATGTAGAGGTTCCGCAGGATCTCTCCGAGGTACTTTTTATTGCGACTGCAAATGATATCCAGGGAATCCCGAGACCGCTTCTGGACCGTATGGAAGTGATCGAGATCTCAGGCTATACCGAGAATGAGAAGGAACATATCGCGAAGGAACATCTGATCCCGAAGCAGCTTGAAGTAAATGGTATCCCGAAAGGTAAGCTGACCATACAGCCGGCCGCACTTCGCAAAATGATCACTCTCTACACCAGAGAGGCAGGAGTACGAGGACTTGAGCGCAAGATCGGTCAGATCTGCCGTAAAGCAGCCCGTGAACTCATGGAGAACGGTGCGGACAAAGTTGTTGTCAATACGAAGAATCTTGACAAATTCCTCGGCAAATCCACATACAGTTATCTGATGGCAAACAAGAAGGACGAAGTAGGAATCGCAAGAGGACTTGCCTGGACACAGGTTGGCGGCGATACACTTCAGATCGAGGTAAATGTCATGCCTGGCAAGGGTGAACTGGTACTGACCGGTCAGCTTGGAGATGTCATGAAGGAATCCGCAATGGCTGGTATTTCTTATATCCGTTCTGTTGCAGACCAGTACGATATTAAACCGGAATTTTTCCAGGAAAATGACATTCACGTACATATCCCGGAGGGAGCTGTCCCGAAGGATGGTCCGTCTGCGGGTATCACCATGGCGACAGCGATGCTTTCTGCGATCATTGGTAAGGAAGTGCGCGCAGATGTAGCCATGACAGGAGAGATCACTCTCCGCGGCAGGGTTCTGCCGATCGGCGGTCTCAAGGAGAAACTTCTTGCAGCGAAATACGCCCGTATCAAACAGGTACTTGTTCCGAGGGAAAATAAGCAGGATATTCAGGAGATCGATGCAGAGATCCTGGACGGCCTCAAAATTTCCTATGTAGATAATATGAAGGAAGTGCTTCACGAAGCACTGGTGAAATAAAGAGGAATTTATGATTATTAAAAATGCAGTTTTGGATATTGTCTGCGGAGTTACCAGCACACTTCCTGATACAGGGATGCCGGAGGTAGCTTTTGCAGGAAAATCAAATGTAGGAAAATCTTCTCTGATCAATGGTCTTATGAACCGCAAGGCACTGGCACGCACCAGTGCCCAGCCGGGTAAGACACAGACGATCAATTTTTATAAGATCAATGACGAGATGTTTCTGGTGGATCTTCCGGGATATGGATATGCCAAGATCACACCTGCCGAGAAAGAAAAATGGGGAAAGATGATCGAGCGTTATCTGCATACTTCCAAGGATCTCAAGGCAGTGTTCCTTCTTATCGATATCCGCCACAAACCATCTGCGAATGACTGCCAGATGTATGAATGGATCCTGCACAATGGATATGAACCGATCATCATAGCGACCAAGCTTGACAAGATCAAGAGAAGCCAGGTTCAGAAATGTCTCAAAGTTATCCGTGAAGAACTTAAGCTTACCAAGGGAACGAAGATCATTCCGTATTCCGCAGAAACAAAGCAGGGAAGAGATGAAATATGGGAACTGATCGATTCTCTGACCGGTCAGACACCTGCAGAAGAAGCCTGAAAGGACTATAAGAGATGGGAATCATCAAAGCAGTAAAACTTGCATTCGATTACTTGAAATATGATGAGGACGGCAACGTTCAGGAAACACAGAGAGCTGTGGATGGTGTGGATATTGATATCAAGGAAGGACAGTTTGTAGCGATCCTGGGACATAATGGTTCCGGTAAGTCTACCTTTGCCAAACACATCAATGCACTGCTTCTGCCGTCCGATGGAACAATCTGGATCGACGGGATCAATACTTCTGAGGAGCCGGAATTATGGAAGGTGCGTCAGAAGGCAGGAATGGTATTCCAGAATCCGGATAACCAGATCATCGGAACTGTTGTGGAGGAGGATGTCGGATTCGGGCCCGAAAACATGGGAGTTCCGACCGAGGATATCTGGAAGCGTGTCAACGAAAGTCTTGAGAAGACCGGCATGACAGCGTACAGACATCACTCTCCGAATAAACTTTCCGGAGGTCAGAAGCAGCGAGTTGCTATCGCAGGAGTCATGGCGATGCGTCCGAAATGCATTGTCCTGGATGAGCCGACAGCCATGCTGGACCCGAACGGCCGTAAGGAAGTACTCGCAGCTGTTCATCAGCTGAATAAGCAGGAAAATGTTACGGTAGTTCTGATCACGCATTACATGGAAGAAGTGATCGATGCAGACCATGTCATCGTTATGGATGGCGGTCATGTAGTTATGGAGGGAACTCCGCGGGAAATTTTTTCCCAGGTGGAAACTCTCAAGAAATACCGTCTTGATGTACCGCAGGTAACTCTGCTGGCGCATGAACTCAAACAGTCCGGAGTAGACATTCCGGATGGAATCCTTACTACGGAAGAGCTGGTAAATGCCTTATGTCAATAGAATTAAAAAACGTAACATACACATACAGCCCGGGAACTTCCTATCAGATCCACGCACTTAAGGATATCAATCTGGAAATCCCGGACGGACAGTTTATCGGTGTGATCGGACACACCGGAAGCGGAAAGTCTACACTGATCCAGCATTTTAATGCACTGATCCAGCCGACATCAGGAACCGTTTCCTACAATGGAGAGGATGTCTGGGCGGAGAAATACGACCGCAGGAAACTTCGCAGTGAAGTAGGACTGGTCTTTCAGTATCCGGAACATCAGTTGTTTGAGAGCGATGTGCTTTCAGATGTGTGTTTTGGACCGATGAACCAGGGAATGACCAGAGAACAGGCTGAGGAAGAAGCACGCAAGGCACTTCATCATGTAGGCTTCAAAGAAGAAAACTTTGACAAATCACCATTTGAACTTTCTGGTGGTCAGAAGAAGCGAGTGGCCATTGCAGGTGTACTTGCAATGAACCCGAAGATCCTGATTCTGGATGAGCCGACCGCAGGTCTTGATCCGAAGGGAAGAGATGAGATCCTTGATCAAATCGCAGAACTTCACAAAGTTCGTGGGATTACCATTGTGCTGGTTTCTCATAGCATGGAAGATGTAGCCAAATATGCGGAGCGTCTGATCGTGGTTAATCATGGACAGATCGCCTTTGATGACACACCAAAGAAGGTTTTTGCTCATTACAAAGAGATGGAACCGATGGGACTGGCTGCCCCGCAGATCACCTATATCATGCATGCCCTTAAGGAAAAAGGACTCAATGTCGACCCTTCTGATACAACGGTAGAAGAGGCGAAGCAGGATATCCTGAATGCTCTTCGGAAAATGAACTCCCCTTTACTGAAAGGAGGAGCTCAGAATGATTAGAGATATTACGATCGGTCAGTACTATCCGGCGAAATCTGTGATCCACAGAATGGACCCGAGAACCAAGTTATTTGGAACGCTGATCTTCATTATTTCCGTATTCCTGTTCCACAGCGTGGCAGGATATGCCGTTGCAACGTTATTCCTGGCAGGGATGATCACGATCTCTCAGGTTCCGGTGAAGTTTATCTTTAAGGGACTCAAAGCGATCTTCATGATCCTTCTGATCACGATGGTGTTCAATATCCTTCTGACACCGGGTGAAGTGCTCTGGAAGATCGGAATCTTCACCATCACCAAAGAAGGAATCTCCATGGCAGTCCGCATGGCAATCCGACTGATCTATCTGGTGATCGGATCTTCACTTATGACGCTGACAACAACACCAAATCAGCTCACTGATGGTCTGGAAAAAAGTCTTCGTCCGTTAAACAAGATTCATGTTCCGGTGCATGAGATTGCAATGATGATGTCGATCGCACTGCGTTTTATTCCGATTCTTCTGGAAGAAACCGACAAGATCATGAAGGCTCAGATCGCCAGAGGTGCAGACTTCGAAAGTGGAAATCTGATCCAGAAGGTCAAAAACATGGTTCCGCTTCTTGTCCCGCTGTTTATCTCAGCATTCCGCCGTGCCAATGATCTGGCAATGGCGATGGAAGCGAGATGTTACCATGGAGGCGATCATCGTACACAGATGAAGCCACTTCACTATGCAAAGAGGGACCACGTCGCATATCTGGTATTGTTCGTGTACCTTGCCGTTGCGATTGGATTCCGCGTGATGGGATGGTGATAAGGTGAAGCGAATTGGACTTGTAGTTGCATATGATGGAACGAATTACAGTGGCTGGCAGATCCAGCCGAACGGAGTCACGATCCAGGGTGTTCTGAACGATACACTCACAGAACTTCTCGGAGAGAAGATCGAGATCATGGGCGCAAGCCGTACGGATGCCGGTGTGCATGCACTTGGAAATGTGGCGGTATTTGACACCAATACAAGAATTCCGGGTGAAAAGATTTCCTATGCGCTGAACCAGCGGCTTCCGGATGATATTCGGATCCAGCTGTCTGAGGAAGTAGAGCCGGATTTTCATCCGCGTTACTGTGACAGCGAAAAAACTTATGAATATCGTATTTTGAATCGGAAATTCCCGGTACCGACAGAGCGGCTTTATTCTTATTTTTATCATTACAAACTGGATGTAGATAGGATGAGAGAAGCAACGTCCTATCTGATCGGTCGACATGACTTTGCCAGTTTCTGCGGAACAGGTGCACAGGTTAAGTCAACCGTTCGTACACTGACAGGAATTGACATCTGGAGAGAAGGAGATATCGTGACGATCCGCGTCAGAGGTGAGGGATTCCTCTACAATATGGTGCGTATTATTGCAGGAACCCTGATTCAGGTAGGAAACGGTCAGTATCCGCCAGAGCGCGTAAAGAAGATTCTGGATGCCTGCGACAGATCCGTATCCGGACCGACAGCACCGGCCCATGGACTGACGTTGATGGGAATTGAATTTTTTGACTGAAAATAAAAGAAACGACAGAAAAGGACGGATGATAAAAATCCGTCTCAGAGTGTAGACAAAGAGATTAAAAGTCAGTATTTTCAAGACTTTTAAGCCTCTTTTTGGTATAATGAAAATATCAAAAAAGGTGGTATTTTCATATGATGACGCAAGAAGCTGAAAAAGTAAGAAAACAAATACAGATTGTATGTATCGATGATCTTGTTCCACAGGATCATCTTCTGCGAATTATCGATAAAGCAATTGACTGGTCTTTTATTTATGGCCTTGTTCGTGATACTTATTCTGATGGAATGGGGCGTCCGAGCATTGATCCGGTAACGCTTATTAAAATTCCTCTTATTCAGTATCTGTATGGAATAAAAAGTATGCGTCAAACTATCAAAGAAATAGAAGTAAATGTAGCCTACCGTTGGTTTCTGGGACTTGAACTCTATGACCCTGTTCCGCATTTCTCTACATTTGGCAAAAACTATACCCGCCGCTTTAAAGATACAAATTTATTTGAGCAGATTTTTCAGCACATCCTGGAGGAGTGCTATCGCTTTAAACTGATCGATCCGTCAGAAATCTTTGTTGATGCCACACACGTCAAAGCACGGGCTAATAACAAAAAGATGCAGAAAAAGATTGCACGACAGGAGGCATTATTCTATGCTGATATGCTGCGAGAAGACATTGATGCTGATAGAGAAATGCATGGAAAGAAACCACTTAAAGATAAAGACAATAATAATACTCCCTGCTCTGGTGGTAATGATAAATTTGAAGACTATACAGATGACATTCCGTTAGATGAGAAAACCATCAAGTGCAGTACAACAGATCCTGAAAGTGGATGGTTCAGAAAGGGCGAACATAAGCACGTGTTTGCTTATGGGATTGAAACTGCTTGTGATAAAAATGGATGGATTATAGATTTTACAGTAAATCCTGGAAATGAACACGACAGCAGAACATTTAAAGGTCTTTATGACAAACTTGCACATATCGGGATGAAATACTGTATTGTTGATGCTGGTTACAAAACTCCTGCCATAGCGAAACTGCTTTTGGATGATGGGGTCACACCGGTATTTCCATACAAACGTCCAATGATCAAAGATGGATTTTTCAGGAAACATGAGTATGTGTATGATGAGTATAATGATGCATATATTTGTCCTGGCAATCACTTTTTGCATTATAGTACCACCAACCGAGAGGGATATCGAGAATACAAAAGCTGTGGAAAAATCTGTGAAGAATGTCAGTATCTGTCTTAGTGTACAGCAAGTAAAAATCATGTGAAACTTGTTACAAGACATGTGTGTGAAGATTACATGGAAACGTGCGAAGATATCCGTCACACAATTGGAATGAAAGACTTGTATTCCCACCGGAAAGAAACCATCGAAAGAATCTTTGGAACAGCAAAAGAAAACCATGGATTCCGATATACACAAATGTACGGAAAAGCGCGGATGAAAATGAAAGTCGCGCTTACTTTTGCGTGTATGAATTTAAAGAAGCTTGCAAACTGCAAGCAGGAATGGGGGTTACAAATGGCATAGATCAAGGTGAGATATGCCCATTTAACCCCAAACTATCATAAAAATAAGAAAGAAGCTCCGAGAAACGCAAATTTCACGGAGCACTTTGTCTACATTCTGAGAATCCCTTATTTTGAGGGATTCTTTTTCGTTATGGGAGCGTGCCCAGCAAAGCTGGGACACACCAATCGGTGTAAGTCCGATTATGGTAATCACCAGTGAGCCATATAGTCAAATCCGGTGCGTTGTAGTAATACAGGGTACTAAGCGGATGGGTAATGTAGCTTCATAAGAGGTGCTAACAATCATGCAGACCGTAACATAAAGTGAATCCTGCCGTATCGTAAACAAAACTTCTCTCAGAAGAGGAGAAAAGAGGAAGTCGAGCCTTGTCCTATTGGGCGAAGACCATGGAAATTGGGAAGAAACTGGAAAAGCACCAACGAAAATCCTCCGGTATATGGGGAACGGTATGTATGAAAGGTGTGTCCCGGAACTGGGGAGACCCTACTTATCACCAGGCAGGTAAAGAAGAACCGTATAAGTAGAAGACGAAATCGGATTCTTGATAAGAGGGAGTCGGAGAGGAACATAGTACCAAAGACAGTTATGAAACAAAACATAGCCAAGGGAAGGTTCCTTACTTCATTCAAGTTTGTAGAGAGGGTAAGTGTGAGAGAATGTCATGAAGACTAATAACTCCAAAGAAAAAGTACGACAACTTCAAAACAAACTATATCTAACAGCCAAGAAATGCCAAAAACGAAGATTCCATGCGTTATATGATAAGGTATATCGGGACGATGTGCTGATTGAAGCATGGAAAAGAGTAAAAGCCAATAAAGGCTCCAGTGGAGTTGATGGTATCAGAATAGAAGATATAGAAAAGATGGGAATCGAGAAGTATCTAAAAGAACTCAAAAACGAACTGATAGAGGGAGAGTATATCCCATCTCCAGTGAAAAGAGTGATGATACCAAAACCAGATGGAAGTGAAAGGTCACTTGGGATACCGACAGTAAGAGACCGGATTGTACAAATGGCAGCAAAGATTGCTATAGAACCGGTATTCGAAGCTGATTTCAGAGAATGTTCATATGGATTCCGACCAAAAAGAAGTGCAAAACAAGCACTGGAAGTAGTGAGGAAAGCATGTAATAACAAAGGATACTATGTTGTGGATGCAGATATAGAAAAGTTCTTTGATAATGTAAACCAAGACAAGCTGATGATACTGATAGAACAACGCATATCAGACCGAAGAATACTGAAGCTGATAAGACAGTGGCTGAGGTCTGGGATCCTGTATGGAAATATACTGACGGTTTCAGAACTCGGAACAAGTCAGGGGTCAGTCATTTCACCACTACTGGCAAATATATATTTAAACACACTGGACAGACTATGGGAAAAGTATGGACGTACCCATGGGATTCTTGTAAGATATGCAGACGATACAGTAATAATCTGTAAAAACAAGAAAAGTGCGAATCATGCACAAAGCCTGTTGCAATATATCATGGGAAAGCTGGACTTAAGATTACATCCAGTAAAAACGAAAATAGTAAACATGTGGGACGGAACAGAAGGATTCGACTTTCTTGGACTACACCACAGGAGATTTTCAAAAATAAATAAGAAAGGGAACCGATATGGAGAGACATATCAATACCCAAGCAAGAAAGCCATGAAGAAAATGAAACGGACTGTCAAAGAGAGTATAAATCAAAGATATCTGCTAGCAAAAACAGAAGAAGAATTGATAAAAGTTCTAAATCCTAAAATAACGGGATGGAGGAACTATTATAAAACAAGGAATGACAAAAAGTGGATGCAGGCAATAGACTGGTATATTTTATGTAGCTTTTGCAGATGGAATAATAAGAAACGTCAGCAGACGCGGAAACTAAAAGGACTGTATGGAACTAAGATACGATTACAGGAAAAAGGCTTACAACTAATGGCGGCATGACATAATGCTGTAGAAAGAAGAATGTCGGAAAGCCGTATGAGGGAAAACCTCACGTACGGTTTGATGAGGGGAAAGAGGGCAAAAGCCCTCCGACCTACTCTACAAATAAGAAAACCGTAAGACTTATAGGATATTTGGAAGGCATGATCTGGGTCGGAGGGTGTGCAGCGGTAGAAAAATCTACCGCTGCAATATTCTCCAGAGAGTGGAACGACTGATACCAAGCCTTTCTGAAGTTCGGGTTTTGTTCATACCTTCCTGTTCCAGGACCAGATGCGTGATATCTCGATTGATGTCATCCAGACTCTGGTTGAGGTTCAATATTTCGTATCCCGGTTGAAGGTCAGAAGAGTGATGAGGATTTTCCTGCTTCAGAGCATGGCGCACAGCGTCTGTCTTGATATAATAATCGTCTGTAGAAATAATAAGCTGTCGTATGATGCGTTTAAACTGTGCCAGATTCTGGCCCCAGTTGAAATGCTGCATCAGATCCATTGCTTCTGGCTCAAGTCCGACTACCTGTTTGCCGAATTCTATATTAGCCTGGCTGATATAAAGCGTAGCAATATTGGGCATATCCTGTACGCGTTCTCTTAAAGGAGAAATTCTGAGAACAAGACAGGAAAGTGTGTTCATGAATTCCTGGCAGATAGGATCTTTTTCATCTCTTGTGTTGTTTACTGTAAAGGAAAAAATAAAACGATTCCTTCTGCAAAAATCTCCCTGGGTCATACAACTTAAAAATTTTTTTGCCAGGCCAGGCTCCAGCTCCTGAAGATTCTGAATGAAAATAGTGGTGTTGACATCATTAAATGGTGAATTTACATTATCAATCAGATAGTTCCATTTCTTTTGATTGGTGTTGGCACAGTCAATAATAATATAGGGGCTTTTCTGATATTCACTGTGGGTGTAAAGGAACGAGGCTGCCTTTGTTTTGCCGGTTCCGACTTCTCCAAGAATCATAACCGGAGCCAGGGTGGCGGCATATTGTTCCATAGTGTTACGCATATCTCCTATGAGGTTTGCACTTCCATAATATTCGGATGTCTTGGGATCGCGATTACTGTTGGCGCCATAATGTGATACCCCGATATCATCGACAAGAACAGGAGCATTCTGCATGAGAAGATAAATATAAACATATGTGCTTCCATTAATATTAATATGTCGGGAATACATGGTATAAACAAAGCTTTCTACCTGATTTTCAAGACGGAAACGTGAATCTGTCAGAAACGAAGAAAGATTTTGCTCGACCTGTGAAAAAAAAGGTTCTGTTGCCGGACTACGCTCCATGCTGCTGAAATATAACTCTCCTTCTTTAGTATAAATGAATAAGGACTCTCGACTTTGGATAACTGCTGCCCTAAGGACCTGAGATTCCTGCCGGGTAGCTGAGAAGATTTTTGAAAAACGAACTGCCTGATCAAGGGCGGCTTCGACGCTTTCTTTTCCGGAAGTGATAAGTATAGAGTTCATACCGAGATCCTGGGCTACAGAAGTACCTATCATATCGCAGAGAATCATTTCGTACCCCTGTTCTTTGAGATGTTCTATCTGTTGGTGAGGATCGGTGTTTTCATCAAGAGTGATGATCTCAATGTTATACTGAAGCAGATTGCAGAGCATTTGGGCACAGTTAGTAATTGCCGGATAACCGATTATGGCGAATCGGTTGGAATAGTTTTCGGCCAGTTTAATGGCGCGCAAAATATCATATACAGAAATATCGACTTCTACTACTGGCAGAGCGACATTTGAGGATATCATCTTGGCAGTTCCGCCTCTGGAAATAATGATATCAAAATCATCCAAATCATAAGAACGGACAATCTCCAGACCATTTGCCAGGTCTCCAACTCTGACGGTTATTTCCAGATCATCTCGATTGGAAACAGCTTCATTTATCATTTCTTTCAGCCCCTGATAAGGGGCGATTGCTAAAATCCTTGTTTTCATACAAACCTCCCTGAAATATGAATGTTTCATAATGGATTACTTTGTGTTCTGATTTTATATATATTATATTACCATAACGATTCAAAATAAAACAATATAAAATTTTAAATAATTCAAAATATAATACGTTTCATAATGAAACGATTAATAAAGAAAATAGTATTGAAAAGACTAAGATACGATGATAATATAAAGATATCAAATGAAGAAAAAAACGTGAAGGTTTCAAAATGAAACAACAAACAAGGAGGAAATTATGAAGGCAAAAAAAATCGTTACATTAATGGTAGCATCAGCAATGGTATGTGGAATGCTTGGAGCGACAACAACAGTTCATGCAGCGGCAGACGTTACATTAAAACTTGCACATGCAGATGCAGAGGGAAGTATTTTTGATCAGGGAGCAGTTGCATTCCAGGAAAAACTTCAGGAACTTTCTGATGGGACTATGGATGTAGAACTTTACCGTAATGGAACTCTTGGTTCTCTTTCAGAAGTGGCTGAAGGCATTCAGATGGGTACTGTTGATGTGGCACCGATCGTAACAACAACACTTGCAAACTTTGCTCCAGAATTAAACGTATTTGATATGCCGTATCTGATTGATGATTATCAGATGGCATATGATGCTCTGGATGGAGATGTAGGAAAGAAATTCGCAGAATCTCTGGAAGACAGCTCTTTTAAAGTTGAAGGCTGGTGGTCAATGGGATTCAGAAATACTACTGCAAGCAAAGAGATTAAGAGCGTAGATGATTTTAAGGGCCTTAAAATCCGTACTCAGAGTTCTGATATTCAGATGGCCATTTTTGATGCTCTTGGAGCAAGCCCAACAGCAATCAGTTTCAGCGAACTGTATACAGCACTTCAGCAGAAGACAGTTGATGGTCAGGAAAATCCGTATGTAAATATCCTTCAGAGCAATATTTTTGAAGTAAATGACTATCTTATTGAAACAGAACATGTATTCCAGGTTGCAGCATTCCTGATATCTCCATCTACTTATGACAAACTCACAGATGAGCAGAAAGGCTGGGTTGATGAAGCGTCTGCTTGTGCAACAGAAGTAGAAAGAGAAGCATGTGAAAAAGATAATGAAGCAGCCAAAAACACTCTGATCAATGATAAGGGAATGACATTGGTTGAGATGGATAGAGACGAACTGAAAGAGGCTACAAAATCCGTATATGATAAATTCCCGGATTATGCAGATACCGTTGCTGAAATTCAGAGTTATGCAAAATAATCTGAAAATAATGGAACAGAGGAGAGGAAAAAATGACAAAAATAGCAAAGACCCTCGAAAATATCAGCAGCAAAATTTATATTGTTGAAAAGTGGGTCCTGATGATTGCGGTTATTCTTGTTACGGCAGTCAATTTTATCAATGTAGTTATGAGATATGTAATGAAAAGCAGTCTGGCTTATTGTGAAAATCTCAGTCTTGCATTGTTTATGCTTTTGATTCTGATCGGAGGAAATATTGCAGTAAAGTCTGATTCTGAGATCAGAATTGATGTTTGCAGATTCAAAGATGTCAAAAAAAGAAATGCATTTAAACTGATTTCTGATATCTGCAGTATCATAGCACTCGTATGTCTCCTGGTGGGATCGGTTTCCCTTGTAGGACATACGGCACAGCACAATCAGCAGGTGGCAACACTTCCACTTACATATCTGCAGTTATACAGTATGCTGGTGATAGGTTCAATTTTAATGTTATTTGATCATGTGGTTATTTTGTTTAAACATCTGGCAGCAATCCAGACGGGAGTAGAGGAGGCGGAAGAATGAATCCCATAATTGTTTTACTGATTGTTTTTGTTGTTACTCTGATATTGGGAGTTCCATTCGCATGGTCTCTGCTTCTTGCCAGTGCAGCATCTATCTGTATGCTCGACGGACTTCCGTTAATGACTATTGCATCCAAAATGTATAATGGTGGCTCTAAATATACACTGCTGGCTATTTTCTTCTTTATGCTGGCTGGAGCGATCATGCAGCATGGCGGTATTTCAAGTCGTATGATCATGTTTGCAAAAGCATGCGTTGGACATCTGCGAGGCGGACTTTCTATTGTGGTTCTTCTGGTATGTATGCTGTTTGCAGCACTTTCAGGTTCTTCAATTGCGACTACAGCTGCAATTGGTGCAATGCTTTATCCGGAACTTGTTAAAGAAAACTATCCAAAAGGATATGCGGCAGCACTTCCGGTAGCGGGTGGTACACTTGGAATTGTTATTCCTCCAAGTATCGTATTTGTAGTATATGGATCTACTACTGGAACTTCTGTGTCGAAACTGCTTATGTCGGGAGTTATTCCGGGAATTATGGCAGGTGTATTCATGTGTTTATATGCATACCTGTATGCAAGAAAACATGATATTCCAAAATCTAATGAGTTTTCATGGGCAAATGTAGCAAAAAGTCTGAAGGAAGCTATATGGGCAATCCTGATGCCGGTTATTATCCTGGGCGGTATTTATACAGGTATTTTTACACCGACAGAATCTGCGGCAGTTGCAGTTGTATATGGCCTGATTGTTTCGATTTTTGTATACAAAGAAATGTCTGTTGAGCGAATCAAGCAGATTGTAATTGACAGTGTAAAGGGAACTGCAAATATTCTTCTTCTCATTATGGCAGCTACACTGTTTGGATATGTGCTTACTGTTTATAATGTGCCGGCACTGTTTACGACACTTATGACATCTATGATCCACAGCAAGATCACATTCCTTATTTTCCTGAATGTTCTTCTTATTATTCTTGGAATGCTGATGGATTCTGGTGCGATTATCCTTATTGTTGCACCGCTGATCTACCCGATTGCTGTATCTTTCGGCATTGATCCGGTTCATCTGGGATGTATTATCGTATTCAACCTTGCGGTAGGACAGGCAACGCCTCCTTTTGGAAACTGTCTGTTTGCAGCTATTCCGGCAACGAAACAGGATGTTGTTACACTTGCAAAAAATGTATTGCCATTTGTAGTTATTTTGTTTGCAACTGTATTCCTGATTTCCTATGTTCCGGCATTTTCAACATTCCTTCCGAATCTGATGAAAGGCTAAAAGATGAAAAAAATAGATATGATCATTTGCAATGGGCAGGTGTTTGATTCTGTTCAGGCAAAGTTTGAGAAAAAAGATATTGGTATCCATCAGGGCAGATTTGTTGCCCTCGATGAAGATACAGAAGCAGACAGTAAAGTAGATGCGGAAGGTAACTTTGTAGTTCCGGGTCTGATTGATGAACATGCACACTTAAACCTTCATGGGACTATTATTGGTGCCAATGCAGACACGATGTGTATTCCTAATGGGATTACTACAGCCTGTGATGGCGGAACCTGCGGAGCATCAAACTTTGAGCAGTTTTACATGTCAAATATTGTGAGATATGAACCTGCTGTTTATTCTTATCTGAATGTTTCTACATTTGGAAACAAAAGCCTGTGTAAACATGAAGAAGATCATGATCCGGAAGACTTCAGAGAAGATCTGATAGACAGACTTTTTGAAAAATATCCTGAGGTTCTCCGGGGCTTGAAAGTGCGGATGTGCAAAGGTACATTGGGAAATCATGGAATGAGTCCGCTATATGCAGGACTCGAGATGAGCAAGAGACTTCAGGAGAAAGGTTTTCATTGTCCGGTTGCAATTCACTATGATGATCTTCCAGATAATGTTTCGGTGCATGAATTGTTTGGAGCAATGAGAAAAGGTGATGTGATCGCACACGTATTCCAGACAAAAGCAGAAACCATTTTTGATGAAAATGGAAAGATTAAAGACAGTGTCTGGGAAGCGAAAAAGCGTGGCGTGTATATGGATGACTGCCATGGCCGCGTTCACTGGTCTTATCCGAACCTTCAGAATGCGTTTTCTCAGGGCTTTTATCCCGATATCATCAGTTCGGATCTTGTTCGTGTCAGTGAATATACCCGGCCGGGATTTTCTCTTCTGTATGCAATGTCAGTAAACAGTGCAGCAGGAATGCCGGTGGAAAAAATTCTTCAGAGCGTAACATATACACCTGCAAAAGCATTGGGAATCGAGGAAAAGGCAGGCCAGATCAGAAATGGCGCACCGGCTGATGTCGCTATTTTGGATATCAGGGATGTACAGGACAAAACATTTACAGATAATTATGGAAACAATATTTCAGGCAATAAACTGTTTGTACCGCTTATGACAGTCAGAGCCGGAAGAACAGCTTATCGTCAGATTTTTTTCTAAATGATAACTAGTAACTAGGAGGAAATAAAATGACTTATCAGATAAAAATCCCATCCTGCTCCTATGGCGGAGAAGGAAGTATTGAAAAAATAAAAGAGATCATTGCAAAAGAAAAATCCCAGAAGATAGTAGTCTTTTCTGATGAAGGAATCAAGGCAACAGGACTTCTGGATATCCTTACAGGACAGCTTGATGAAACAGGAATACAGTATCATGTATTTACTGACTGTAAACCGGAACCTACCTATGGACAGGTTGAAGCTGTTGTAGATATGGTTCAGGGTCAGGAATGTGACCTGATCATTGGACTTGGCGGAGGATCCGTTATGGATGCGGCAAAACTTGCCAGCGTTCTGAAAGGTGCATCCTACACAATCAAAGACCTTATGAACGATCCATCACAGGCAGAGAAAAAAGTAAAAACTGTCATGATTCCAACCACCTGTGGAACAGGATCCGAAGCCACCTGCAATGCGATCGTAGCGGTGCCGGAAGAAAAATCCAAAAAAGGTATCGTTAATGACAATATGATTCCGGATTATGTAATCCTGGATGCACAGATGATCGCAAAACTTCCAAAAGCAATTGTTGCAGCTACTGGTGTGGATGCACTGGCCCATGTAGTAGAGTGCTTTACTTCTAAGAAAGCTACACCATTTAGCGACAGTTATGCACTGGAAGGGGCAAAGCTGATTTTTGCCAATATCCGCGAGGCATATAATAATCCGGACAATATGGATGCCAAAAATAAAATGCTCATCGGTGCATATTATGGAGGAATTGCTATCACCGGAAGTGGTACAACCGCAGTTCATGCATTGTCTTACCCGCTGGGTGGTAAATTCCATATTGCGCATGGAGTTTCCAACGCCATTTTGTTTGCGCATGTAATGAAATTCAATAAGGATGCCTGCGCAGAGAGACTTGCAGTGCTCTGTGATGCGATCAATCCTGCATATGCACAGAAAACAGTAACAGAAAAGGCAGACTATGTTATTGAACAGATTGCGGATATCGTAAAAGTTACAAATATTCCTACAGATCTGACACAGTATGGCGTGACGATGGATGATCTGGAGTTTCTGGTAACAGCAGGAAGTCAGCAGCAGAGACTTCTTGTGAATAATATGAAAGAATTAAGTCTGGATGATATCAGAAATATTTACCTGAAAGTAGTGAAATAACGAGGAGGAGAATAATATGAAACCGATACTTGGAATTACAATGGGAGATCCATCTGGAAATGGTCCGGAGATTTCTGTAAAAGCACTGATGAAACCGGAAACATATGATGTATGCAGACCATTGATCATAGGTGACGCAAAATGTATAGAAGCAGCGATTCCTACAGTAAAGGGAGCTGAAAATCTGAAAGTTAATGCAATTCATGACGTAAAAGATGCGAAGTTTGAGCCGGGAATCATTGATGTATATGATCTGGATGTTGTGGATATTTCCAAACGCCTTTACAAAAAAGATCGAAAGAAACTTGCCGAGACTATGAATGCAGATGTTCTGGAAGCAGCATACAAAGAAAGTATGACAATGTGTGGAGAAGCAGCATTTCAGTATGTAAAAAAAGTTATTGAACTTGCAATGAACGGAGAAGTGGATGCGACAGTAACAAATGCATTGAATAAAGATCATATCAACATGGCGGGGCATCATTATTCCGGACATACGGAGATATATGCTGATTATACTCATACAGCAAAATACTCTATGATGCTTGCGCATGAAGACCTGAGAGTAATTCATGTAAGCACGCATGTGTCTCTTCGTGAAGCATGTGATAAATGCAAAAAAGAGAGAGTTCTGGATGTTATACATATTGCCAATGAAGGATGTAAGGCACTGGGTATCAAAGAACCGAAGATCGGAGTAGCTGGTCTTAATCCGCATTGTGGTGAGAATGGCATGTTCGGAAGAGAAGAAATCGAAGAGATTCAGCCTGCGATTGATGAAGCTCTTGCAGAGGGAATCAACATTCCGGAAAAAGCACCGACTCCACCTGATACTGTATTCAGTAAAGCACTTGGTGGATGGTATGACATTGTAGTTGTAATGTATCATGATCAGGGACATATTCCACTGAAAGTAAAAGGTTTTGTATACAATAAAGAACTGAAAAAATGGGATGCGGTGGCAGGAGTTAATGTTACTCTGGGCCTTCCGATCATCAGAGCTTCCGTAGACCATGGAACCGGAGAGGGACATGCCGGAGATGGAAGTGCAAATGAACTTAGTCTTGTAAATGCAATGGATTATGCGATTCGTATGGCAAATGCAAAAGCCGAGAAGGAGGAAAACTAAAATGAGCAGACACGATAAGATCAAGGGAATTATTCCACCGATTATAACACCAATGAATGAGGATGAAAGCTTTAATGAAGCAGAATTTCGTAACCAGATAGAGCGCCAGATCGAAGGCGGCGTTCATGGTATTTTCTGTTATGGAACAAATGGTGAGTGCTATGCTCTGAATACACAGGAAAAAGAAGAGATTCTGAAAGTTGCAGTAGATCAGACCAAAGGACGTGTCCCGGTTTATGCAGGAACAGGATGCATCACAACAAAAGAAACTGTGGAAATGAGCAAACGTGCAGAAGCGCTTGGTGCAGACATTCTTTCCGTTATCACACCTTATTTTGCGGCTGTATCACAGGAAGAATTATATGAACATTATGCAACTGTGGCAGAAGCAGTCAAGATTCCGATCGTACTGTATAATATTCCGGTGAGAACAGGATGCTCTATTGCACCGGAAACTGTAGCGAAACTTGCAGAGATCGACAATATTGTCGGGGCTAAGGATTCTTCAGGAAACTGGGATAACCTGAAAGCTTATATTGAGCTGACAAGAGATAAAGATTTTGCAGTAATTTCAGGAAATGATTCTCTGATTCTTTCTGCACTGAAAGAAGGTGGAGTTGGTGGCATTGCGGGATGTGCAAATGTTTATCCGCACAATATGGTTGCCATCTATGAAAGATTCAAAGCAGGGGATCTGGAAGGCGCACAGGCTGCACAGGATGCTATCGCACCATTCCGCGCATGCTTCAAATACGGAAACCCGAATACTATCGTAAAAACTGCAGTTGGACTTCTTGGATATCCTGTTGGTAAATGCAGAAAACCATTCTACAGTATGTCTGATGAAGGAATTCAGGCATTAAAGGCGGTTCTTGAAGAGAATAAAAAGAATGGAATGAACTGATAAATGAAATTATTGATGATTGCTGACGATTTTACAGGTGCGTTAGATGCCGGAGTGCAGTTTGCCAAAAAAGGTTTTACTACAAAAGTAATGGTATATTCCAAAGACATGACTGTCAAAACAGAAGACGCAGATGTTCTGGTAGTAGATGCTGAAACACGACATAAACAGCCTCTGGAAGCTTATCGCACAATATTACAGATTGTAAAGCCGGCAGCTGAGAGCGGAGTCTCCTGTTTTTTCAAAAAGACAGACTCTGCTCTTAGGGGTAACATTGGTGCAGAGCTTACAGCTATGCTGGATGCTACCGGAAGAACATTGCTGAATTTTGTTCCTGCTTTTCCGCAGATAAACAGGGTCACTGTAAAGGGAATCCATTTTATAGATGGTGTTCCGGTAGATGAGAGCGTTTTTGGTGCAGATCCTTTTGAACCAGTGACTACTTCAAATGTAAAAGAACTTATTCATCAGCAGTGTGAGATCCGGGTTCAGACAATTCCGGCAGGAAATGTGCCAGATGAGTGCCGGGAAAATACAATCGCTGTTTACAATTGTTCATCAGACAGAGACTTAAATAAGACGGTAACAGCTTTGAAAAATACGGGAAATCTGGGGCTGATCGCAGGATGTGCAGGACTTGCGGAAATTTTGCCGGAAGCGCTTGGATGGGAGAAAAAAGAAACAAAGCAGCCCAGCCTTCCGAATAGATTTCTGGTAGTGTGTGGAAGCGTAAATCCAATTACAGTCAGACAGCTTGATCATGCAGAGAAAAACGGATTTATCCGTATAAGACTGTCGCCGGAACAAAAACTGAATAAAGAATATTTTTCCGGTAAAGAAGGAAAAGAATGGCTTGACAGGTTCTGGGAGATCTGTAACAGTAATACAAAAGTGATCATTGATACAAATGACCCGGAAGATGATAATGAAACTGAACGTTATGCCGCAGAACATAGTATTTCCAGGAAAGAAGTCAGAATGAGAATACCGGCGGCGCTGGGGGGTATTGTCGGGAATATGGTACAGCGCGGACTGAACAGTTCCATGCTTATGACGGGTGGTGATACACTTCTGGGCTGTATTCATCAACTGGAGGATGCGGAACTCACTCCGGTAGGAGAATATGAAATAGGAATTGTATTATCTGAACTGGTTTCAAAGAATAATAAAACTCATGTGTTCACTAAGTCGGGCGGATTTGGAGAAGAAACGCTTTTGACAGATATGGCAGCAAAAATATGCCTGACAGCATGAGGAGGAGGCAAAGAATTATGAAATATGTAATGACAGAGGCAGTTGTACCGGAGGGTATGGCACTTCTTGGACAGGATGACACTGTTTATGTTGCTCATGATGCAAATCCTGCAAATTATACAGAAGAAATGAAAACAGCAGATGCACTTATTGTTCGTGCTGCACCGGCCAAGATTGTAAACCGCCAGGTGATGGAAGCGGCTCCGAATCTGAAAGTGATAGGAAGAACCGGTGTAGGATATGACAGCGTAGATGTGGAAGCGGCAACAGAACTGGGAATTCCTGTTGTGATCACGCCGGGTGCAAATAATCGTGCTGTGGCAGAACATTCACTGACAATGATGCTGGCTCTGTCCAAGAATCTTGTAAAAGCGCAGATTGAGACGGCAAAAGGAAACTGGGCTATCCGCGATGCTCATAAACAGTTTGAGCTTTATGGAAAGAAAGCCGGAATCATCGGGCTTGGAAGAATCGGACGTGATACGGCATCACTGTGTGCGGCGATCGGGATGAAAGTAGCAGGATATGATCCGTTTCTTACAAAAGAGCAGATTGAAGCACTGGGATATGAATATTATGAGAATTATGAGGAGTTGCTGAAGGACTGCGATGTGATTTCTATTCATGTGCCTCTTACAAAAGATACAGAAAATATGATTGCTGCAAAGCAGCTTAGCGAGATGAAAAAAACAGCGATTCTTGTAAATTGTTCCAGAGGTGGCATTGTAAATGAGGCAGATCTGATCGAAGCATTAAATGCAGGAGAAATCGCAGGGGCAGGTCTGGATGTGTTTGTCGGCGAAGAACTGCATCCGGGGAATCCTCTTTTGAATGCGAAGAATCTGATCTTCAGTCCTCATAGTGCGGCGCAGACGAGAGAAGCGGTTATTAATATGGCTACCATGTGCGTGGAAGGCTGTAAAGCCGTATGTGCAGGACAAAAATGGAAAATGGTTGCCAATCCGAAAGTATATGATCACGAAAAATGGAAAAATAAATAAGATCAGAATGACAAAAACCGGGAAATCCCTGAAATCAGGGCTTCCCGGTTTTTGTCCACGCGTCAGCCAGATAAAAGCAAGGTCTCTTTCGCACAGATCCACAATACGGTCAACAGAACGTATTCCCCGCATATTTGTATAGGTAACTACAGCATACATCATAATTGGGTTGTACCCGGTTCTTCCCTTATCTGAACAATTGGCTAACAAGCCAGAAAAATCTAATTCCTCCATCACTTTTTTCAGGGTATAGACTGGATCGTCGTCAGGTAAACTCAATTCGAAGAAACTAAAGTTAATTTTCTGTTGCCCAAACTCAAAAAAATCGTTATAATAATTAGTTGTTAGCATAGTTACATTATAACATGTAACGGAGAGAAAGATGGTTGTCGTTAGCCATCTTTTTTCTTTTTTCAGATAAATTCAGGGAGGGTATGACTCGTTGTGAGTCATACCCTCCCTGCTTTGGAACTATCTATTTCCCGACAGCCCCACTTTGTCTACATTCTGGGACGGATGATAAAAATCCGTCTTTTTTTCTGCAATATTTTATATCCGTGGTTATGACCACATCTTTATGGGGAAATGTATATTATATTGAGTTTGTGAAAAAAATGAATATACAGAAACCATAAGGAGGTTTTTATCATGAAACATAAAATGTTTTGTTTTCAGTGTCAGGAAACAGCAGGATGCACGGGATGTACAAATTCAGGAGTCTGTGGAAAGAAGCCGGAAGTTGCAGCGATGCAGGATCTTCTGATCTATGTCACAAAGGGGCTTTCTGCAGTTACAACAGAACTTCGAAAAGAAGGAAAAGAGATTCCGGATGAGATTGATCATCTGGTGGTGATGAATCTTTTTACAACCATTACAAATGTAAATTTTGACAGAGAATCCATTACAGAACGTATTACAGAAACATTGAAGGCAAAGGAAAGATTGCTTTCAGAAGTGGAAGACAAAGATCAGCTTCCGGATGCAGCAGTCTGGAACGGAAAAGAAGAGGAATTCGAAGAAAAAGCATCCAAGGTCGGAATTCTTTCCACCGAAAATGAGGACATCCGAAGCTTAAGAGAACTGATCACATACGGATTAAAAGGGCTTGCCGCTTATGAGAAGCATGCACTTGCACTTCTTCATAATGAGGAAGAACTGGATGCTTTTCTTCAGAGAGCACTTGCCGCAACACTGAATGATACTCTCAGTGCGGAAGAACTGACAGCTCTGACGCTGGAAACCGGAAAATATGGTGTACAGGTGATGGCACTTCTTGATAAGGCAAATACAGAGACTTATGGAAATCCGGAGATCACAAAAGTAAATATCGGGGTTCGAAACAATCCGGGAATCCTGATTTCAGGACACGATCTCCGTGATCTGGAAATGCTGCTGGAACAGACGCAGGGGACAGGTGTGGATGTCTATACACATTCAGAGATGCTTCCGGCACATTACTATCCGGCATTCAAAAAATATCCGAATTTTGCAGGAAATTATGGAAATGCATGGTGGAAACAGAAAGAAGAGTTTGAGAGTTTTCATGGTCCGATCGTGATGACTACAAACTGTATTGTTCCGCCAAAGGACAGCTACAAAGACCGGATCTATACGACAGGAGCTGTGAGATATCCGGGATGTAAACATATTCCGGGAGCAGAAGGTGAAGAGAAAGACTTTTCTGCTGTGATCGAGCATGCAAAGAAATGTGCGCCGCCACAGGAGATTGAGAGCGGAGAGATCGTCGGAGGTTTTGCCCATGCACAGGTTCTTGCGCTGGCAGATCAGATCGTAGAGGCGGTTAAGACAGGGGCTATCCGCAAGTTTGTTGTAATGGCAGGCTGTGATGGCCGGGCAAAGACCAGAAATTACTACACAGATTTTGCAAAGGCACTGCCAAAAGATACTGTGATCCTGACTGCCGGCTGTGCAAAATACAAATATAATAAACTGAATCTTGGAGATATCAATGGTATTCCGAGAGTACTTGATGCGGGACAGTGTAATGATTCGTATTCACTGGCTGTGATCGCACTGAAACTGAAGGAAATATTCGAACTGGAAGATATCAACGACCTTCCGATCGTGTACAATATCGCCTGGTATGAGCAGAAAGCGGTGATCGTACTCCTGGCTCTGCTTTCCCTTGGAGTCAGAAATATCCACCTGGGACCGACACTTCCGGCATTCCTTTCCCCGAATGTGGCAAAGATCCTGGTTGATAATTTCGGAATCGGAGGAATCCGTTCTGTAGAGGAAGATATTGCGGATCTGATTGGATAAAATAAAGAGGATTCCATAGTCCATCTGTCTTAAAAATCACTTGCAAATCCACTGCATATGTTAGATAATTAACGTGTTGCAGTGGATATTTTTTGCAGAATATATAAAGATCAGGGATGGAAACGAAGATGAAAACAGGGAAATATGATGAGAACCGGTTGCTGCATCTGCTTCTGGATATGGGAGAAATGCTTCTTGCTTCCGGGGCGGAGATCAACCGTGTTGAGGACACGCTGCAGAGGATCGGACGGGCCTATGGGGCAGCCAAGATGAACGTTTTTGTTATCACATCCAGCATAGTGATAACCATGGAAAAAACAGACGGGGAACTTCTGACACATACCAGGAGGATAAACTATACAGGAAGTACAGACTTCACAATGCTGGAACAGCTGAATGCACTCAGCAGGAACTGCTGTATCAATCCGATTCCGCTGGAGCAGTTTCACAGAAGACTGCAGGAAATCGCAGAACCAAAAACACGATGGGAACTCTATGTGGGCAGCATTCTGGCTGCGGGAAGTTTTGCCGTGTTTTTTGGAGGAACATTTGCGGATGGAATCGTGGCAGCCCTGGTAGGAGTCTTTATCTGCTTTATACAGGAAAAAATAACAGGCCTTTTTGCAAATACGATCATGTTTAACCTGTTTATATCCTTTATTGTGGGAGCCGTAATCTGTCTGACAGTAAGAGTTCTGCCAGTTTTAAATATGGACAAGATCATGATCGGAGATATCATGCTTCTGATTCCGGGAATTCCGGCGACAAACTCCATCAGAGACATGCTGATGGGAGATACGATCTCCGGACTGATGCGACTGATCGAGAGTATTCTGTGGGCGGGAGCCCTTGCCTGTGGATTTATGGCAGCGATTTGGATGGTGAGAGTATGAAAGATGTGATATTGCAGTTGGTTATGGCGTTTGTCGGTTCGCTGGGATTTGCCATGCTGTTCCGGCTGAGACAGTCGTTGTGGGTATCGGCATCTCTGGGAGGTGTTATCTGCTGGGGAGGATATCTTCTGGCAATGTATTTCAGCGGCGGACAGATCTTTATTTCCGGTCTGGCGGCTTCTGCACTGGCAGCAGTCTATGCGGATTTTCTTGCAGCCAGAAAGAGAGCTCCGGTCCCGCTGTTTTTGATTCCGTCAGTTGTGCCGCTGATTCCGGGAAGTACGCTGTACTACACGATGAGTGCAGCAGTGCAGGGAAATACAGAAGAAGTGTCACACTATGGCAGTCTGACACTTCAGTATGCATTGTCCATCGCGGGTGGGATCTGTATCGTGTGGACGATCTTATCAATTTTCCGAAGATATTATGTTCTCAGAACAAACAGAATTAAATAATCAAATACATTTGTATGCAATGATCGTTACCGTTCCTTTGCCGGGGTAACGTTTCATTGCATATTTATTTGGATAAGCTTCGATCAGATCCGGCAGTTTGAGGAAACCGTAGGTGCGGGCATCGAAATCCGGCTTTGCACGCTTGATATACTGGCCTGCAGAGCTGACATTGACATAACGGTCGTCATCCTGGTACTTGTCCCAGGCGATGTGGAGCAGTTTGTGGATTTCCTTTAATTCTTTTGCTTTGCGGCGTTCTTCTGCACTTTCCTGGCTGCGTCTGCTGTTTCTCGTCTTTCTGGAAGAAACCGGGGCAGGCTGATGCTCCGGAGTATCTGGATCTTTGCTCAGATTTTCGAGATAAACAAATTCATCGCAGGCATTTCGGAACGGCTCCGGTGTTTTCTTCTCTCCGACGCCCATGACATAGACTCCGGATTCGTGAAGTTTGATCGCGAGCGGTGTGTAATCACTGTCACTGGCAACGATGACAAATGCATCGTAGATCCCGCTGTGCAGAAGATCGAGAGTGTCGATCACGAGAGCCATGTCGGTGGCGTTTTTGCCCGCAACGTAGTCAAATTGCTGTTCGGCCTTGATCGCGAGGCGTTTCAGTTCATTCTCCCAGTTCTTAAGGGAACCTTTGCGCCAGTTGCCGTACGCACGCTTCACGACGATACGACCGTTGGCAGAGATTTCCTGTATGACAGATTCCAGCTTGGACAGCTGAGTATTGTCGGCATCTATGAGCATTGCTATATTTTTAAGATTTTTCATTCGATTTTTTCTCCTTGATAAAAAGCATCATTAATAAAACTATATCATTTTCAGAAAAAATTTTCCAGATTGATTACAAATTATTCTGGATTTTTGCATAGGAGTGTGCTATTATCGAGGGAATGCTGTTGATTCACGTGTAAAATTTTGGGAGGAATAGGAATGATCACGTTTTTGGCATCACTTTTTATTAAGGACAGGCGGAATTATGATTCACCGGCGGTCCGTCAGGCATATGGAGTTTTGAGCGGGGCAGTGGGAATCGGACTGAATATCCTGCTGTTTCTTGGAAAATGGATCGCAGGAACGCTCAGCGGATCGATCGCGATCACGGCGGATGCATTTAACAACTTGTCCGATGCGGGTTCATCAATCATCACATTGATCGGATTCCGGCTTTCCGGTCAGGCACCGGACCCGGAGCATCCGTTTGGACATGGAAGGATGGAGTATATTTCGGGGCTGCTGGTCTCTGTTGCGATCCTGGTTATGGGATTTGAGCTGATCTGGTCATCGTTCGGGAAACTGCGTGATCCGGAACCGATCGAGAGCAGTGCATTGGTCTTGGGAATCCTGCTTGCGTCAATCCTTGTGAAAGTCTATATGTTTTATTACAATCGTTCCCTGAGCAAAAAGCTTGACAGTGCAGCGATGAAAGCGACATCAGTGGACAGTTTGAGCGATACTGTTGCGACGACACTGGTTCTGATCGCAACCGTGATCAGTAAATATACAGGACTGATCCTGGATGGATGGTTTGGCATCCTGGTCGGGATCTTTATCGTTTATACAGGTGGTTCTACACTGAAAGAAACCATAGACCTTCTTATTGGACAGCCGCCGAAGAAGGAGTTTATTGATGAGATCCGGGAGATTGTTCTGGGACATTCACTGGTCTATGGGGTGCACGATCTGATCGTCCATGATTATGGTCCGGGACGAAGAATGATCTCGCTCCACGCGGAGGTTGCTGTGGATGGGGATATTCAGGACATCCACGAGCAGATCGACCATATCGAACATGAACTTCAGGAAAAGCTGAACTGTTCCGCAACGATCCACATGGACCCGATCGTGACAGACGATAAGGAAGTTCTGGAAATGAAGGCGAAGGTGGAGGCGATGGTACAGTCTCTGGATGAAGCCTTCAGCATGCACGACTTCCGTATGGTCAAGGGTCCGACCAGAACCAACCTGATCTTCGATGTGGAAGTGCCGAGAAAAACTTCCCTGACCGACAATGAGATCATGAACCGGCTGAAAGAACAGGTACATGGTCTGCCGGGAAGTAAATATTTTGCGGTGATACAGATCGATCATGAGTATTATTAAGTACGGAAAGATAAATGTACAAAATCAAGTACAAAGAAAATACCTGCAAAAAGAAATTGACAGATACAAAAAAATTGTTATAATAAACGCATCGAGAGAAAATTTTGTGCACAAGCTGCATGTATAAAGGAAATAGCAGATGACTTCGAAGGCGAAAATACCTGCTGTTTCCTTTTTTATTTGGCTCGGTAAAAAGAGAAAGAGAGGAAAGAATATGGAAACAAAAGAAAAAAACGTGGCAACGCCATATGATCTTGATGGAAAGCCCCCGCTGAAACTGGCGATTCCACTTGGACTGCAGCATGTACTTGCAATGTTTGTCGGCAACCTGACTCCACTTCTGATCATTACAGGAGTGTGCGGCATTGAATCAGGAAGCAGTATTCAGGTGGCACTCCTTCAGAATGCCATGCTGGTTGCAGGAATCGTAACACTGATCTAGGTATACACGATCGGACCGATCGGCGGAAAACTACCAATCGTCATGGGAACGAGTTCCGGTTTCATCGGTGTCTGCAGAAGTGTTGCGATCACAATGGGAAGTGGGGTTGCAGGATATGGAGCAGTCCTGGCGGCATGTTTTATAGGAGGTCTGTTTGAAACAGTACTTGGTGGATTTCTGAAACCACTCCGCAAATTTTTCCCTGCAGTTGTTACCGGTACAGTGGTACTGTCTATTGGACTTTCACTGATCTCTGTTGGTATCGGATCTTTCGGAGGCGGAAGTTCAGCAGCAGATTATGGCTCTCTGGAAAATCTGTTTGTAGGTACTTTTGTTTTGGTCGTGATCATTGCACTGAAACATGGAACAAAAGGATTTACCAGTTTTTCCTCTATTCTGATCGGTATTATTGCCGGATATATCCTGGTATCGATCATGGCAATGATCCTTCCGACAACATTTACCTATGTGGATGAAACGGGTGCCACAGTAGAGGCAACAAAGGCCTGGGTAGTGAACTGGAGCAAGGTGGCGGACGCATCCTGGTTTGCAGTTCCGAAGATTATGCCGGTCAAATGGGTATTTGACGCGAAGGCAATCGTTCCGATCTGTATTATGTTTGTAGTTACAGCAGTAGAAACAGTAGGTGATATTTCCGGTATCACAGAGGGTGGTCTTGGAAGAGAGGCTACGGACAAAGAACTTTCCGGTGGTGTTATGTGTGACGGACTGGGATCTTCTTTCGCAGCTTTGTTAGGTGTCCTTCCGAACACATCTTTCAGCCAGAATGTAGGCCTGGTCGCAATGAACAAAGTCGTAAACCGTTACAGCATTGGAATCGGTGGAATCTTCCTGATCGCATGCGGACTGTTTCCGAAACTTGCAGCACTGATCTCTATCATGCCGCAGAGCGTTCTGGGAGGAGCTGCTGTCATGATGTTTTCCTCCATCGTAGTCAGCGGAATCCAGCTTATTACCAAATGGCCTATATCACCGAGAAATGTAACGATCGTTTCGGTTGCGCTTGGCGTTGGATACGGGCTCGGTTCCAACTCCGCAGTTCTTGCACAGCTTCCGGAGAGCATCAACCTGATCTTCGGCGGCTCCGGTATTGTTCCGGCAGCGTTATTCGCAATCATCCTAAATATCGTTCTTCCGAAGGATGAAAAAACAGAGGTGGAAATGGCAGAGGAGATTCTGGCAGATAAAAAAGCGAAAGAAAAGTAAGTAAAATAAGAGAATGATAACAGGCAGGGACGAGTGGAAAAAACTCATTCCTGCCTGTTGTATATGTAGGAATGATAGTATAAAAGTAGTTCTGATGCCTGCAGGGGCAGTCTTAGAAGCTTCGTGTCTGAAGCGATTTTTCCAGTAATTACAGTACCGTGAAATCAGAATACAGGGTTTACACGTGTCTTTAAATCACCTATAATGAAGATATCTGAGAATGATATGTTCTGAAAGGTGGTGAAGGTATGGAGGAATATTATATGCCGACAGGTATATAGTATAAGGACGAATTAAGGAAAGATAAGATCAAAGTAGAAGAGCAGATTGAATTACTCAAAAACAAAGAATATGACAGACTTTTAACATAATATATAACAAGAATTCTCCTACCTCTGCAGGTAGTGAGATGAATTGTAGATCTGAGCATAAATGCTCAAAAGAATTTTATAAATAAAAAAGGAAACACTTGTTCCTGTAGATGACTTGTATTATAATAAAAAAGAACATATTGTTCAGGAATAGCAATTGAAATCATTTGTAAACAGGTAGGAATAAGGTGAGGAAAATAAATCGGGCAGTAAAAGTAAGAATCTATCCAAATGCAGAACAACGTGTACAAATAGAAAAAACAATTGGCTGCAGCCGATTTATCTATAACTGTATGCTTGCAGATAAAATGGAACATTATA
>OHYB01000129.1_pt1 | contig 43180 bp, 34 predicted proteins | sample 1580181 | NCBI WGS metagenome assembly OHYB01 (sample SAMEA3882510, study PRJEB24775) | human gut metagenome | biome: human-associated habitat; feature: intestine environment; material: feces | place: Netherlands | collected 2009/2010
ACTGTCAAGGTGCTCCGGCTACTGAAAAGTAGTCGGGGATTTTTTCTATCATACCTAAAAATTAAGCGCTTACAAACATATAGTCTAGACAGCTACTTTTTAAGCTATCATTTGAAAGACATACAATATATAGGCTCAAATGGCGAAAGTGCCCATTTGGGCCTATTATTGTATGAATTCATGTGTTACAACCAGAGCAAGATCCACCCGTGTATTACAGTATTGTCATTTTGACAATTTTGTATTACTTACGAGTAGCGGACTTGATGGGGATTACGTTCCCATACCCACGTGAAAATATAATTGCTGGCAATTACATTTTAGCAGACACGCAAGCGTTTCTGAGTAAGCGTCACAGACAACAAAATAAGGAAATTTTGATAAAGCATTCACCCGGAATGGGTGAGTATTTTTGGGTTTCAGGTATTCAAATAACCGAAAAAAATCAGGTTATTGCTGAAGCGTATAGATTCATTAGTGGGGTAATACAATATATTAAGGGGCAAAATAATAATCCAAAACATAAATGGTATTTGAAAATTTAGCAGAAAATATATTGACTTTGTGAATGAAATTAAGTAATATATGCACATAGAACAAAAACTTTCGAGGTTTTTATCAGAAATGGTGCTTGCACCAAGTCTGGGTTTGAAAAAAGTCCGTTACAATATACAGAGATGTTATGTGTATTGTAATGGACTTTTTAGTTGCGAAAGTAAGAAACGATGAGCTATGTTGCAAAGATAGTCTATGATAAAGATAATCGTGTAACAGAAGAGAACGATGCACATGGGAAAATAAAGGAAATGAGAAACAGAATGAGAAAAATAGTAGCAGCTACAGAAGAAAATAAAGAAGAAATTTTAAAATTGTATAAGATACAGCTAGGCAGGGAGTTTTGTCCATGGGACGATTCTTATCCGGGAATGAAGGAGATTGAGTTTGATCTTGGTAGAGAATCTTTGTTTGTAATGATTGATGGGCAGGAGATTAATGCTGATGCCGGAAGCAAAGAGGACAGAATTATCGCAGCGATTTCAATTGATGATGATCCACAGGTGGAGAGGCTTGATTGCTGGAGCCATAAACTGGCACCCGGGGCTGAGCTTTCAAGACTTGCGGTTCATCCGGATTTTCAGAATCAGAAAATTGCGAGACAAATGCTGGTATTTGGGATGGAAGAGCTCGCAAGGAGAGGATACAAAAGTGTGCATTTTTTAGTCAACAAGCTCAATGTGAAAGCTCTGCGCTCGTATGCAGTGTTTGGATTTGATACAGTGGGTGAATGCAGCCTGTATGGGCAGCCGTTTTTGTGCTATGAAAAGAGTCTGTAAAAAAATATGATTTTTTTGAAAAAAGTGCTTGCATTTTTGAAAACAATCTGATATTATATACGAGTCGCGTGAGACAAGCGGCAAAAACAAAATACATGCGGAAGTGTCGGAACTGGCAGACGAGCAAGACTAAGGATCTTGTGATTATTGCAATCGTGTGGGTTCAAGTCCCATCTTCCGCATTGAACAATAAGACAGGGATCAAGCAAAGCGTTTGGTCCCTGTCTTGTTGTTCAAAGCCGAAGCGAGCCTTGAACCCATGGTTCAAGGTCTCGCCTCCGGCTCGGTCGGCTCGTGGCATGAGGTCCCCCGGACCTCACTCGGTCTCCGCTCCGCTTCGGTCGTTGCAGAACAGACGTCCCCCGGACGTCTTGCAACCCATCTTCCGCAAGGCTTCGGTTGTTGCAGAGCAGGCGCCATATATTGATTGATAAGACAGGAAAGGTAAGATTTTTATGATTAGATTTAATAACGATTACAACCGCGGTGCATTTGATTGCATTTTGAAGGCACTGGCGGATACAAATACAACCAGCTATCCGGGATATGGTGAGGATGAGTGGTGCGATAAGGCTGAGCAGATTATTAAGGGGCTTATTGGCAGAGATGATTCCATGATTAAATTTATTCCGGGTGCGACACAGGCAAATTATGTTGTGGTTGCGGCGGCACTTTCATCGGTGCAGAGCGTGATTGCAGCGGATACGGGACATATCAATTGCCACGAGGCAGCTTCTATTGAGAATACAGGTCATAAGATTCTTGCGCTTCCTAACACGGATGGTAAAATCAGTGCTGCGCAGATTGAGGCGTGTGCTGCAGAGTATTATGACAATGCCAAGCCTGAGTATCTGACGGAGCCAAAGATGGTTTATATTTCATTTCCGACTGAGCAGGGTACTCTTTACACGAAAAGAGAGCTTTGCGATATCAGTGCTGTCTGCAAGAAATACGGCATGTACCTGTTTGTTGATGGCGCGAGAATGGGCTATGGACTGGGCTCGGATAAAAATGACCTTACACTTTGTGATTTTGCCATGCTTTCGGATGTTTTTTATATCGGTGGCACAAAGTGTGGTGCGCTCTTTGGCGAAGCGCTGGTTATAAATGCTGAGGATATCAAGTATCGTTTTAAGGCTTATATGAAGCAAAACGGTGCAGTGCTTGCAAAGGGCTGGCTGATGGGCTTACAGTTTGCCACTATGCTTGAGAATGGCGATTATTTTGAAAAGACAAAGCGTGCTGATGAGCTTGCTATGCAGATTAAAGCAGCATTTGAACAGAAAAGGGTACCGTTTTGGGTTGAGAGCTTTACAAATCAGCAGTTTGTGATTTTATCGGATGAGCAGAAGAAGACACTTGCCGAGAAGTACTATTTTGAAGAGATGGAAAGAGAAAAAGAGGGCACTGTAGTGCGATTCTGTACCAGCTGGGCCACAAAACAGGAGGAGGTTGATGCACTGGTTTTAGATATATCAAAGCTGGTGTAGTAACAGATTTATAGTTTTTCATACATTTCGTATAGTTTTTTAAATTTATGCTTGCATTCTTCTAAACTTTTTGGTAGAATAATGTTTGTTCGCAGGAGTGGCGGAATTGGCAGACGCGCAGGCTTCAGGTGCCTGTGGTAGCAATATCGTGTGGGTTCAAGTCCCATCTCCTGCATTAACAGGGAAGTCGGTGAACGGCTTCCTATTTTATTTTGTGCAGATAATTTTGAAAGCCTATTGGCTATTAATGGTCTGTAACCGTTGCCTGCTACACTGAGGGGTACAGCTGTCACAGGAATTTGATTATTATATTGGAGATGGGATTGCAGCGTGAAGAGATTGAATCTATCTTATATTAATGTAATATGTGTGTTTGTTTTGTCCTTTGCTGTTATGGAGTATGTAAATCTTTTGATTGGCAGAGTGGGCGGATTTCCGGTGCTTGCAGGGGTGCTTGTGTCATATTCCGTTATGAGATATGGCAGCTTTGCAAGGAAAAATATGGCATGCTACATGGGCGTCTATATACTGACATGGTTTATCGGCACGGTAGTGCTCTTTATTGCAAAATACTCAGGCTGGGGCAATATCAAAAAGCTTGGTCCGGCGCAGTATTTCAAGGCACTGTACGGCTCAACCCTGTCAGAGATATGGGGGTATTTTTTTGCAATTGTGCTCATGCTGACAGTGATTGTTTCACTTTTTCCGCTTACCGTGATAAAAAGCAGGAAAATATATGCACGGTATGTGTTGGGAAATACGCTTTTTTGGACGATAATACTCATACCGCTTAGGTTTATAGACAAGAAATTTGTCAATCACAAGGTGATGTGGCAGGCCGGCTGTATGATGGCCTTTGCTGTGCTTTTGCTTGTGCTGGAGCTTTTCGTTGTATACAGACTGGTGAAATACAGGTATTGCGATGAACATGCAGACAGGAAAGTGCGCATTCACAGACGCAGGGTTCGAAGGAAAACATTAAAAGCTGTAATAGTCATTGTGCCGGTCGTTGTCATTGCAATTATTGTTGTTTACACATATTTCATGTCGCCTTCAAACGAGCCGGCTGAGTATGAAAAGGTCGCAAGCTGTATCACAAATGATGACAGGCTTGGACCTATGGTTTATGACAGTCAGGTGTATATTCCGATAACCATAGAGCTTGACTATGCAGGGACTGGCAGTCCGCTTGGCTATGTTGTATACAAGGATCAGGACTATAGCAGCAGGTATTATGAGCTTGCAGCTTCAAACCTCTTATATATGAATAAGAACGGTGACGATACATATTTACAGATGGCGGGCAACGCATCAAATTCATACAAGAAGCTGTCTGTGGTTGAAAAAAGCAATTCATGGAAGGACTGCAGCGTTTTTCTCATGTGGGATGAGGAGTGGCAGTCAGAGTCGCGCTACAGCAAGGATGTCACAGGCTATACGGAGTGCGATGAGGATTTCATAAAAAGTCTTGAGGATACCTTTGGTGCAGTGAAAATAAATCCGGCAGACTTCAAAGACTATGATGCCTATTTTACAATAGAGGGCTACAAATCCATGAAGGATGCCATAGAAAGTGACAGTCATGTGGGCACCTGGGTGGGCTGCATACTGGCAAAAGACGATAAATTTTACTATGGCAGCTACGACAATGAAATCACAGGCGGACAGCTTCAGATGCTGCGCCATGTGCTCGGCGGTAATTGATATAGCATTTAATTTTTGCCGAAAGAAAATTAAAGTAAAAAGAAATAAAAAAAGGATTTTTAAAAATCACGTCGAATAATAACTAGTGTAGAGCATAATTAGTGTAGAGCACTATTAGTGTAGAGCATAATTAGTGGAATGTATTTGTTACATTTGTGTGTGAATAGCAGCAGAACATAACGACTGTGACAGCGAGGAGGCAGATAAATGACTATTCGCGAGCAGATAGAAAAACGTGAGCAGGAAATACTTAGTCCGTTTGCATGCCTGAGCATTAACTCAAGAGGCAGGGATTATGATGAGCCGCAGTGCGATATCAGGCCTGTTTTTCAGCGGGACAGGGACCGGATACTGCATAGCAAGGCATTCAGGCGTCTGAAAAATAAGACACAGGTGTTTCTTACGCCAAAGGGCGACCATTACCGCACACGTATGTCGCATACGCTTGAGGTGTCGCAGAATGCCAGGACAATAGCCAAGGCACTGAGACTGAATGAGGATCTGGTGGAGGCTATAGCGCTGGGACACGATTTGGGGCATACACCGTTTGGACATGCGGGTGAGCGTATCCTCAATGAGATATACGAGGGTGGCTTTAAGCATAATGAGCAGAGTGTGCGCATAGTGGAGAAGCTCGAAAAGGACGGGGCAGGACTCAATCTGACCTGGGAGGTCAGAGATGGTATGCTAAATCACCAGACCTCGCTCATGCCACACACCTTAGAGGGCAAAATAGTCAGGCTTTCAGACAAGATAGCCTACATAAATTCAGACTTTGATGATGCAATCCGCGCACAGCTTCTGTGCGAGGATGATATACCGCTTGAGATAAGAAACACGCTTGGACACAGCACCAAGGCCAGGCTCAATCATATGGTGCACAATATCATCACAAACAGCATGGGAAAGGACGATATATGCATGTCAGAAGAGTCCGCGCAGGCAATGCAGGATTTGCGTAAATTCATGTTCGCAAACCTCTATAACAATCCAGTCGCAAAAAGCGAGGAGAAAAAGGCCAAGGCGATGCTCAAGCAGCTTTACTTCTATTATATGGAGCATATAGAGGAGCTGCCGCAGAAATACCTCGCCATGCTAGGTCAGGGTGATGACAAGGGGCGCATCATATGCGACTATATATCAGGCATGACAGACCAGTATGCCACCACGAAGTTTCACGAGTATTTCGTGCCGGTAGCCTGGGAAATCGACGGATATTGATAATTCGTACAGGCTCTTAGCAGCGTAGCGTTAGCCGGTTGTAAGAGCTAAGTGCCGCACTGCAGACGCGCTCACCGGGCGACACCAACCATAAAGAACAGTAAGGGGATGATAAAATGCCGTACTACTCTGACGAGCTTGTAGAGGAGGTACGTTCGCGAAATGACATAGTCGATGTCATAGGAAGCTACGTGCACCTTCAGAAAAAGGGAAGTACCTATTTTGGATTATGCCCATTCCATAACGAAAAGACAGGATCCTTTTCCGTCTCACCGAATAAGCAGATGTACTATTGCTTCGGCTGTGGAGCCGGAGGCAATGTATTTACATTTCTCATGCAGTATGAGAACTTCACATTCCCGGAGGCCATGCAGGAGCTTGCAGACCGTGTGGGAATTGAGCTTCCCAAGCAGGAGATGACCTCAGCACAAAGGAGGGAGGCAGACAGGCGTACACAGCTGCTTGAGATAAATAAAGAGGCTGCAAAGTATTTTTATATGCTGCTTCGTGGACCGAGAGGACAAAGGGCGCATGAGTATTTCAAAAAGAGAGAGCTGTCCGATGAGACAATGCAGAAGTTCGGGCTTGGTTACTCGGACCAGTACAGTGATGATCTGTACAAGTATCTGCGCAGCAAGGGCTATGATGATGAGATACTTAAGGAGACAGGTCTTGTGACGATAGATGAGGTCAGAGGCGGGCACGATAAGTTCTGGAATCGTGCGATGTTTCCAATTATGGATGTGCACAACCGCGTCATAGGCTTTGGAGGCCGGGTGATGGGTGACGGAGAGCCAAAGTATTTAAACTCTCCGGAGACAAAGATATTTGATAAGAGCCGTAATCTTTACGGACTTAATATAGCAAGGAGCACGAGGAAAAACCAGCTCCTTTTATGTGAGGGCTACATGGATGTCATAGCACTGCATCAGGCGGGCTTTGACAATGCGGTGGCGTCGCTTGGCACGGCGCTCACGAGCGGACATGCCTCACTATTAAAGAGATACACCAATGAAGTGTATCTGACATATGACAGTGATGGCGCCGGGGTAAAGGCAGCGCTGCGTGCGATTCCGATACTCAAGGAGGTAGGCATCACAACAAAGGTCATTAACATGCGGCCGTACAAGGACCCGGATGAGTTTATCAAGGCGCTCGGCGCACAGGAGTATGAGGAGCGTATCAAAAAGGCTGAAAACAGCTTTATGTTTCAGATACGGATCATGCAGGCAGGCTATGATATGGATGATCCCGAGTCAAAAACCGCATTTTATAATGAAATCGCAAAGAAGCTGCTTGGTTTTACCGAGGAGCTTGAGCGGACAAACTATACGCAGGCAGTGTCAAGAGAGTACAGCATACCATACGACGACTTAAGAAAGCTCGTAAACAGTATGGCAATGAAGGGCGGTATCGTAAAGCCCCAGACAAAGCTTAAAAGTGGAATCAATGAGAAAAATAAAAAGGAGGATGGCATGAAGCAGTCGCAGAAGCTTCTCCTCACATGGCTCATAGAGGACAATTCACTTTTTGACAGGATAAAGGGGCGTATCAGTGCAGATGACTTTACCGAAGAGCTGTACCACAAGGTGGCTAAGGAGGTTTTTTCACAGTACGAGACCACGCATACAGTAAATCCGGCCAGGATAGTAAGCATGTTTACCGATGAGGACGAACAGCGCGAGGTTGCAGGGCTTTTCAATGCCACAATCCATCAGGTGGAGGGCAAAAATGACAAGGCAACCGCACTCAGGGAAACCGTTGTCCGTATCAAGCAAAACAGCATAGACTACCGCTCAAAGCATCTGGCACCTACAGATATGGAGGGCATGATGAGGATTATTGAGGATAAGCGTGCACTCGAAGAATTGCAAAAAATACCAGAATAAAGAGGAAAATAAAATGGCAAAGAAAAAGGAACAAAAAGACATGGCGCAGGAGCAGGAGCAGAGACTGAAATTCCAGCAGAAGCTTATTGAGATTCTTGAGCTTGGAAAAAAGAAAAAGAATATGCTCGAATACCAGGAAATTGCAGATTTTTTCAAGGACTTAAATCTGGATCCGGAGAAGTTTGAGATGGTAATAGATTATCTCGAGCAAAACGGCATAGACGTGCTTAAAATCAGCAATGATGATGATGTGGATGATGATATCATACTCGATGAAGAGGATGAGGTAGAGGTTGAAAAGATTGATCTCTCAGTACCGGAGGGAGTCAGCGTCGAGGATCCTGTCCGTATGTATCTTAAGGAAATCGGTAAGGTACCTCTTCTCTCAGCAGATGAGGAGATTGAGCTCGCCCAGAATATGGAGGACGGAGCGGTAGCAATCGAGAAGATCAATGTACTAAAGGGCCGCCTTGATGGTGCATCGGAAGAGGAAAAGGCTGAGATAAAGGAAGAGATAAAGACACTGCAGAGGGATGTGGACAAGGGAGCAGATGCCAAAAAGCGTCTTGCAGAAGCAAACCTGCGTCTTGTTGTCAGCATCGCAAAGAGATATGTGGGAAGAGGAATGCTTTTCCTTGACCTGATTCAGGAGGGAAACCTGGGTCTTATCAAGGCAGTTGAGAAGTTCGACTACAAAAAGGGCTACAAATTCTCTACATATGCCACATGGTGGATTCGCCAGGCTATCACAAGAGCCATAGCCGATCAGGCCAGAACAATCCGTATTCCTGTGCATATGGTTGAGACGATCAACAAGCTCATCCGTGTGTCAAGGCAGCTCCTTCAGGAGCTTGGCAGAGAGCCTTCACCGGAGGAAATTGCCAAGGAGATGAGCATGCCGGTAGAGCGTGTACGTGAGATACTCAAGATATCACAGGAGCCTGTTTCGCTTGAGACTCCAATCGGTGAGGAGGAGGATTCACATCTTGGTGATTTCATCAAGGATGATAATGTACCGGTTCCTGCAGATGCGGCAGCATTCACACTTCTTAAGGAGCAGCTTGAGGAGGTGCTTGGCACTCTTACAGAGAGAGAGCAGAAGGTACTCACACTCCGCTTTGGCTTAGAGGACGGCAGAGCCAGAACACTTGAAGAGGTAGGTAAGGAGTTCAACGTCACTCGTGAGCGTATCCGCCAGATTGAGGCAAAGGCACTGAGAAAGCTTCGTCATCCTAGCAGAAGTAGAAAGCTTAAGGACTACTTAGAGTAAGATGATTAGGCTATCCAGAAGAATGAAGGCAGTGGCATCAATGGTCACGGCCGGCTACACGCTGTGTGATGTGGGAACCGACCATGGCTATGTGCCTATTGCCCTGGTGCAGGGTAATATAATACCGAAGGCAATTGCTGTTGATATAAATAAGGGACCGCTTGAGCGCGCCAATGAGCATATAAGGGCAAACGGTCTGACAGAGAAGATTACAACAAGGCTTTCCAATGGGCTTGAAGCGATACACGACGGAGAGGTTGACTCTATTGTCATAGCAGGAATGGGAGGAGAGCTTGTTATTCACATTTTAACCGCAGGGGAGACAGTGTGCAGGTCGGCAAAGGAGCTGATTCTGCAGCCACAGTCGGAAGTGAGCAAAGTCCGTGAATATGTAAGGAACAAAGGCTATAAGATAGTTGATGAGGATATGATTTTGGAGGACGGAAAATACTATCCGATGTTCAGATGTGTGCCGTGTGCGGACAATTCCGCATGGGACAATATGGACGAGACGACGGTTACTGTATGCGATTTGTACGGACCTGTACTTATCAAAAACGGTAATCCGGTGCTTCGGAAGTTTCTTGTCAGGGAACACCACAAGCTGGCTGCCATCATGCAGCAGCTAAGGACACAGGAGATGAGTGATTCCATCATGGACAGAATCGAGCAGATAAACGAGATGATGGCATACAATGAGGCAGCATATTCGACTATGGGGGCAATAAGAAATGCAGGAATATAGTGTGAAGGTGACCTTGCCGGACGGACAGGTCATGGCAGTGACAGCATCGGAAAGTGATACTTTAGAAGCCGTAGCAGACAGATTCAAGGATTATTATGAGGATGACATAATCCTTGGAATTGTAAACGGCAGGCTTCGTGAACTGAATAAGAAAATAAAAAGTGACTGTGAGCTTAGCTTCGTGACGACAGCTGACAGGGATGGCAGGCGTACATACAGAAGAAGTGTTGTGCTGCTTTTGCAGAGGGCTATATACGATGTATATGGCAGCATGACACAGCTTCATGTGATGCATTCGCTCGGTGAAGGCTATTATTGTCAGCTTGAGAAAAGCGTGACAGAGCACGATATCGACATGATAGTTTGCAGCATGTACTCATTTGTGGAAAAAGACCTCCCAATTACCAAGCACAGTGCAAAAACACAGTATGCGGAGCAGCTTTTCAAGGAAAAAGGGCAGCATGATAAGGAGAGGTTATTGCACTACAGGAGAAGCTCCAGAGTCAATCTCTATGAGCTGGATGGAGTGGTGGATTATTTCTACGGATTTATGGCACCCTCGACAGGCATGCTCAAATACTTTGATATAGTGCCGTATGAGAGTGGCTTCGTGCTTCTTTTTCCGGGTGCTCACAGCAGGAGTGTTGAGCCGCTTGTGACATCAAATAAGCTGTTTCACACGCTGGATGATTCCAGGGAATGGAGCAAGATGCTTGGAATAGGCACGATAGGCTCACTAAATGATGCGATTGCAGCAGGCAGGGGACAGGAAATCATGCTGCTTCAGGAGGCACTGATGGAGCAGAAGATAGGAAATCTTGCAGCGCAGATTGCTTCGGATGACAAAAAGAAATTTGTTATGATAGCAGGTCCTTCATCATCAGGCAAGACATCGTTTGCCAACAGACTGTCAATCCAGCTTATCGCAAAGGGCAGAAAGCCACATCCGTTAAGTCTGGATGACTATTATGTGGACAGGGAGTTTTGCCCGAAGAATCCGGACGGAAGCTTTGATTTTGAGTGCCTTGAATCTATTGATATAAAGCTGTTCAATGAGGATATGAACAGGCTTCTTAAAGGAGAGGCTGTTGATATGCCTTCCTTCAATTTCAAGACAGGAAAGAGAGAGTACCGCGGAAGAAAGCTGACGCTGGGAGCTGATGATATACTTGTCATAGAAGGAATCCACGGCCTGAATGACAGGCTTTCACAGCTTATCCCGCCTGAGCACAAGTTCAAAATCTATATCTCAGCGCTTACACAGCTCAATATTGACGAGCACAATCCTCTTTCCACCACAGATGAAAGACTTATACGCCGGATTGTGCGTGATGCGCGCACACGAGGTACCAATGCCATGGAGACCATCGCTATGTGGCCGTCTGTCAGAAAGGGAGAAAGGGAGAATATCTTTCCTTTCCAGGAACAGGCGGATGTGATGTTCAACTCTGCACTTGTGTATGAGCTTGCGGTACTCAAGGTGTATGCGGAGCCGTTGCTTTTTGGCATAGAAAGAGACTGCCCGGAGTATCTCGAGGCAAAGAGGCTGCTTAAGCTCTTAGACTACTTTCTTCCGATGCCGGCTGACGGCATACCAAACAATTCACTGCTTCGTGAGTTTGTAGGAGGAAGCTGCTTTAATGTTTAAAACTAATAACAAAATGCAACTGAGAAATCTCAGTTGCATTTTTAATGGTGCACCTTGCGGCGCACGTTACTGATAAGTTATTTTACGAAACGCCAATAGGCTTTAGATTATTAAAATACGCAGGACGATAAGCCGGGTTATGTCGTTGAGTGATCATCTATCTAGGACGCCTGTTGCCAGACGCCTCAAGCGACCTACCTAAAGCTGGCGGGCCACGTCAAAGCTTTGTTTCGGTCTTGCTTCGGATGGGGTTTACATGTGCCCTCCCTGTTACCAGTGAGGCGGTAGTCTCTTACACTGCCATTCCACCCTTACCACAAAAGTGGCGGTATATTTCTGTTGCACTGTCCTTAGAGTTTCCTCCACCGGCCGTTAACCGGCATCCTGCCCTATGAAGCCCGGACTTTCCTCACCTGCGGTCTTTCGACACCTGCAGCCGCGATCACCTGTCCTGCATATTTATTTAATATACCAAGCATTTTTCCAAAAATCAAGCCCTTTTACCAACTTTAATAAACGAAATATAAAATGTTTCTTAAAAGACGATAGGTCTATTGACGGTTTTTATCTTCAATATTATCTTAATAATGTAAAGAGCGATTTAAAACCTCAAATTCATAGCGTGGACACTGTATGAGGTAAGAATTTGGCTATAATGAAAATATAGGGCGAGGCGGTAATATGAGAGAAAAATTTATCAGATTTATGAATGGAAGAAACGGGATGGACGAGCTTGCAAGGGCTGAGTCATGGGTAGTAATGATATTACTTTTGGTTTCAATATTTACAAGGTCGGCGATACTTGATATACTGGCAATAGGACTAATGATACATATGTATTTTCGCGTTTTTTCGAGGAATATAAACAAGCGCTATGCAGAGAATCAGAAGTTTTTAAATGCCAGGTATGAGTGGACCGTAAAGGCAGAGCGCAGGAAAAAGCGTTTTGCACAGAGGAAGCAGTACAAGTTCTTCAAGTGCCCTATGTGCAAGCAGGAGGTCAGGGTGCCAAGAGGACATGGCAAGATCTGTATTACCTGTCCGAAGTGCCGGGAGCAGTTCGTGAGACGCAGCTAGTATCTCAATATATACCTGTACATAAGAGCATGGAGAAGAGAAATGTTTGGATATATAACTGTCAATAAGGACACCTTGTCCGAGGAAAATAAAAAAATATATCAAAGCTATTATTGCGGGCTGTGCCAGACAATGAAGTCGCAGTATGGCAGGCGTGCACAGATGGCACTAAACTATGACATGACTTTTCTCATAGTGCTTCTGACAGGCTTGTATGAGCCGGATAGTGTGACGCGGGATGGATTTGTATGCAGCGTGCACCCTACGAAGAAGCGTACACTTCGCACCAATGAGATTACAGAGTATGCTGCAGCTATGAACATACTGCTTGCATACTACAATCTGATAGATGACTGGAAGGACGATAAAAGCCTGACTAAGAAGACATACGCAGAGATGCTGAAAAAGGACTTTGAGAAGGCAAAAAAAGGCTATCCGATACAGGCTAAGGCGATAGAGGACTACATTGCAAGGCTTGCAGAGTGCGAGAAGAGCAATGATACCAATATTGATGCAGTTGCGGGGCTGACAGGAGAGATGCTCGGCATACTTTTTGCGTGGAAGCAGGATGAGTGGCAGAAGGATTTGAAGGAATTTGGCTGCTATATGGGCAAATTTATTTATATAATGGATGCGTATGAGGATATAGGGGATGATGTGAAAAAGAAGTCATATAATCCACTTATACAGCTCATGCATTGCTGCAATAATGATCAGGAAAAATTTGACAAATCCTGTCGGCTTATGATGACATCTATGCTTTCAGAGGCAGCAAAAATATTTGAGAGGTTGCCAATTCTCTTACATGCGGATATAATCAGAAATGTTCTATACTCCGGTGTGTGGAGCAAGTATGAGTATATTCAGATGAAGAAAAGGAAGAAACATAAATGATAGATCCATATCAGGTGCTCGGTGTCAGCCGCAGTGCAAGTGACGATGAAATAAAAAAGGCCTACAGGAGCTTAAGCAGAAAATATCATCCTGATGCCAATATCAACAATCCTAACAAGGATCAGGCTGAGGAGAGGTTTAAGCAGGTGCAGCAGGCATATGACCAGATAATGAAGGAAAAGCAGTCCGGTGCTGCCGGAGCCGGTGGATATGGTGGTGCGGGAAGCAGCAGCTCATACGGCGGCAGCTCCTATGGTGGAGCATATGGTAGTGGACCGGGAGCAGGTGATCCATTTGGAGCAGGTGGACCGTTTGGTGGTTTCTATGGCCGCTATACCTACAATAATGCAGGCAGCAGTGCACAGGATGACAATCCAAAGGTGCGTGCAGCAGGCAATTTCATCAGCAATGGCTACTACAATGAGGCACTGAAGGTGCTTGATGAGGTACCTTTTGCTGAGAGACGCGGAAGGTGGTACTACTACAGTGCTATCGCAAACCAAAAGCTCGGCAACACAGCGACAGCCATAGAACACATACAGCGAGCCGTGTCGCTTGAGCCAAACAACATGCAGTACCGCCAGTTTATGCAGATAATTGAAAATGGTGGCTCGTGGTATTCGGATATGGGAGACATATACGGACGCCCTAGTGGCAGGGGCAGCGAGTGCTGCAGCCTGCTGGCCACATTCCTTTGCTGGCAGATGTTCTGCTGCTAGATGTCAAACTTTTCTGATGTTACAGATGGAAATTCATGCAAGTTATTGGGCTGGTTATTTGAAGAACGATGGACGGGTATATTAATCTGTGAATTATTCTGAATAGTTACCTGAAAATAAAATGCGGTCATGCGACCGCATTTTTTATTTATGGACATAAGTAACTATTCAGATCCATACATATATGAGCAAAATCAGCTGCGCAGCAACGGCTGTATTATTCCATAGAATCCGGAATACCATCATGATCCAAATCTGCCATGTCTGCTCCGTGCGCACCGATATCCACAGTGTTTAAGGTGCGTCTTTTAAGTCTTGCGGCCTCAGACTGCTTGAGCAGATAGCTCTTTATCTCGCGTGAGTGCTTTACGTGAACGAGCTTAAGCTCAGGGTTTGTGACGTCGCCTGTGTAGCAGACTATGGTGCCGAGCTTAAAAATGCGCTCCATCAGTGATGTGGTGAGCTTTACATCAGCTACCTTATACATGTAGCAGTCATCCTCTGTGGTGCTCAAGAGTCCGGACTCTACAGTGATAAAGGACGGTGTGACGGTATATTTTGTGAAAGTCCACGGCAGACCGAGAAACAGCAGTCTCTTTCTTTCCTTAAAGATTACGGCATCGTCATCATCGATTGCGCCGGCTGTGGTGTTTTTGATTTGTGATTCATTTACAGACATATTATTCTCCTTTTTGATGTTGAAATTGTCGCAATTGTATGAAAACTTCAATACAATTGCTAAGCGTTCAGAACAGTTATATTCTGTCATATATTCTACAACAAAAAAGTGTAAAAGCCAACTTGAATATTGCGCCAAGTTATTATATGATAGAAAAAATGTAATAAAAATTGTTACGCGAAAAAGAATGGAGGCAAATTATGCGTCACTTAATGAGTCCGTTGGATTTTTCTGTAGAAGAGTTGGACAAGCTTCTGGATCTTGCAAATGATATAGAGGCTCATCCTGAGAAATATGCACACAAGTGCGATGGAAAGAAGCTTGCAACCTGTTTTTATGAGCCAAGCACGAGAACCAGGCTTAGCTTTGAGGCTGCCATGCTTAATTTGGGAGGCTCGGTGTTAGGTTTTCACAGTGCTGATTCGTCATCTGCGTCAAAGGGCGAGAGCGTTTCAGATACTATCAGGGTTATTTCCTGCTATGCGGATATCTGTGCCATGCGTCATCCTAAGGAGGGTGCACCGCTTGTGGCTTCAGAGAAATCGCGTATCCCTGTAATTAATGCAGGCGATGGAGGTCATCAGCATCCTACCCAGACACTTGCTGATCTCCTTACAATCCGTTCCATCAAGGGCAGATTGAATAATATCACAATCGGCTTTTGCGGAGATTTAAAGTTTGGACGTACAGTGCATTCACTGATCAATGCACTTATCAGATATGACAATGTGAAGATTGTGCTTATCTCGCCAGAGGAGCTTAAGGTGCCTGACTATGTGCGCGATGATGTGCTTCGTGCCAACAATATCGAGTTCAAGGAGGTAGAAAAGCTCGAGGATGCCATGGGAGAGCTTGATGTGCTCTACATGACACGTGTCCAGAAGGAGCGTTTCTTCAATGAGGAGGACTATGTGCGTCTGAAGGATTTCTACATTCTGACAAAGGAGAAGATGGAGCTTGCAAAGGATGATATGATTGTACTTCATCCGCTCCCACGTGTGAATGAGATTTCTGTTGATGTGGATGATGACCCGAGAGCATGCTATTTCAGGCAGGCACAGTATGCGGTTTACGTGCGTATGGCGCTTATTCTGACATTGCTTGGACTGGCTGAGGACTAAAGGAGGATAATATGCTGAATATTAGTGGAATACATGAGGGCTTTGTGCTCGATCATATCAAGGCAGGTATGAGTCTTCAGATTTACAGGGATTTAAAGCTTGACAAGCTCGACTGCACAGTTGCAATCATAAAGAATGCAAAGAGCAGCAAGATGGGCAAGAAGGATATCATCAAGGTAGAGTGTCCGATAGAGTCATTAGACCTCGATATCCTTGGATTTATTGACCACAATATCACTGTAAATGTGATAAAGGGTGATAAGATTGTGGACAAGATGGAGCTTAAGCTGCCTCATCAGGTGAAAAATGTCATCAAGTGCAAAAACCCAAGATGCATCACTTCAATTGAGCAGGAGCTTGACCAGATTTTCGTGCTTTCCGATGAGAAAAACGAAATCTACCGCTGCAAGTACTGCGAGGAGAAATACGAAGGAGTTAAATAGTATCAGTTATGTATGCCAACGTGATTGTGGATATATCCCACGAAAAACTGGATAAGACATTTCAGTACAGCATCCCGGATGAGCTTTTATGCGACATCCGTCCGGGTGTGTGCGTGGATATTCCATTTGGCAGCCGCACTATCACAGGCTATGTGATTGAGGTCACGGATAAGCCTGAGTACGACCCGGCAAGGACAAAGCCTCTTATCGGGATAAAGGCAGACTCTGTGGCTGTGGAGGCAAAGCTCATCGCACTTGCGGCATGGATACGGCGCAATTACGGCTCTACCATGAATCAGGCGCTTAAGACTGTTATACCTGTAAAGAAGCAGGCTAAGGAGCAGGTGAGCCGCAGTATTGCACTGAAAATAGACAAGGTAAAGGCAAGGGCGCAGCTTGCGCTTTGCGAGGCAAAAAAACAAAAGGCAAAGGCCAGGCTTTTTCGTGCGCTGATTGATGCTGATGATGGGGCGCGCCTTGAGTATTCCTTTGTGACAGGCAAGCTGTCGGTGTCGGCTGCCACTATAAGAGCGCTTGAGCAGAGCGGCTTTATCGAGGTCATCACACAGAGCGGTTACAGAAATCCTGTGGAGCATATGAGTGTGGACACCTATGATAAGGTACTGAATGCCGCGCAGCAGAGTGTGGTTGATGCGATAGAAGGCGACATTGCCGCCGGTCTTAGAAATACTTATCTGATTAAGGGTGTCACCGGAAGCGGCAAGACAGAGGTGTACATGGAGCTTATCGCACACTGTATACAGTCCGGGCGTCAGGCGATTGTGCTGATTCCCGAGATTGCCCTTACTTACCAGACCGTGATGCGTTTTTTTGCCAGATTTGGGAACAGGGTTTCGATAATCAATTCAAGACTTTCAAATGGTGAGCGTTATGACCAGTTTGAGAGAGCTAAGAATGGTGATATTGACATCATGATTGGCCCGCGGTCGGCGCTGTTCACACCTTTTTCAAATTTAGGACTTATCATAATAGATGAAGAACACGAGAATTCATACAAGAGCGAGTCGGTGCCACGCTATCATGCCAGGGAGGTGGCGATAGAGTACGCGCGCATGTCCGATGCTATTGTGGTACTTGGCTCTGCAACACCGTCGGTGGATAGCTATTACAAGGCAAAGACAGGCGTTTACAGGCTTTTGGAGCTGGATAAGCGTGTGGACGACAGACCTCTTCCAAAGTGTGAGGTTGTCGATTTGAGGCAGGAGCTTCGTGAGGGAAACCGCTCGATTCTTTCCACCAGGCTTCAGGAGCTTATGGAGGAGCGGCTTCTAAATGGCCAGCAGACCATGCTTTTTTTAAATAGAAGGGGCAAATCGGCATTTATGTCGTGCAGAGCGTGCGGTTTTGTGGTAAAATGTCCTCATTGCGATGTATCACTCAGTGAACATAGCGGCGGAGTGATGGTCTGTCACTACTGCGGCTACAGACAGCCGGTGCCTAAGGTGTGTCCGAGCTGTGGCTCGAAGTACATTAGCGGCTTTAAGGCCGGCACACAGAAGATAGAAGCGATGGTGGCAAAGCGTTTTCCACAGGCGCGTATACTGCGCATGGATTATGACACCACGAGGGCGAAGGATGCGTATGAGAAGATTCTGCAGGCATTTTCCAATCATGAAGCCGATATACTTATCGGTACGCAGATGATTGTAAAGGGGCATGATTTTTCAAATGTCACGCTGGTTGGTGTGCTGGCGGCGGATATGTCACTGCATGTGAATGATTTTCATGCGGCGGAGCGCACCTTTGCTCTGCTGACCCAGGCGGCAGGGCGCGCCGGCAGAGGAAAGCTGCCCGGCAATGTGGTTATCCAGACCTACGACCCTGACCACTATGCCATCCGGACTGCAAAAGAGCAGGATTATGAGGCTTTTTATGATAAGGAGATAGAGTACAGGAGGCTTATGAACTATCCGCCTGTATGGAATATGCTTTTAGTCCATGTTACATCACCTGATGAGAGTGAGTGTGGCAGCATGGCGCAGAGAGTGTACGATATAGCAGCGCAGATGATATCGCATACAGATGAAAATCACAGCCCGGATGATAGGCATCGGATTCAGCTCATCGGTCCTGCGGATGCGACCATCGCCAAGGTAAATGACATATACCGCAAGGTGATTTACATGAAGACATCTGACTATGCGGCGCTCATTTCCATAAAGGATGGCATAGAGCAGGCTGTGAAAGCTGATACGGCAATGAAAAATGCAAATATCTCATTTGATTTCAATCCGATGAGTGGATTTTGATAGATATAGAAGGAGGCAATTATGGCACTTAGAACTATTAGAGTGGAGGGAGACCCTGTACTTGGCAAGGTTTGCAGAGAGGTTACGGAGGTGACTCCAAAGATAGTAACACTTATTGATGATATGCTTGAGACTATGTATGAGGCTAATGGTGTAGGACTTGCCGCACCACAGGTTGGCATATTAAAGAGGATCGTTGTTATCGATGTGGGCGAGGGTCCAATCGTGATGATTAATCCTGAAATTATCGAGTCTGACGGAGAGCAGACCGGCGATGAGGGCTGTCTTTCAGTACCGGGAAAGGCCGGACAGGTGACCCGCCCGAATTATGTAAAGGCTCGTTTCATGGGCGAGGATATGAATGAGTATGAGATAGAGGGAGAAGAGCTTTTGGCCAGATGTATCTGCCACGAGCTTGACCATCTCGACGGACATCTCTATGTGGAGAAGGTTGAGGGCGCACTTCACGATGTGACATATGAGGATACACAGGAGTAATCATTAGGATGACATTTGTTATCTGAGCTTGGAAAATATCTGGGAGGCAGTAAGATGAGAGTAATTTTCATGGGAACACCGGACTTTTCGGTGGGAACGCTTGAGGCAATTATAGAGGCAGGGCACGAGGTGGCACTGGTTGTCACACAGCCCGACAAGCCAAAGGGCCGCGGCAAGACAATGCAGTATACACCGGTCAAGGAGTGTGCGCTTTCGCACGGTATTGAGGTATTCCAGCCGGTTAAAATAAGAGAGACTGCTAATATAGAGTATCTCAGAAAGTTTAATGCAGATATAATAATTGTGGTTGCTTTTGGACAGATTCTGTCAAAGAGTATTCTTGATATGCCTCGATACGGCTGTATCAATGTGCATGCTTCACTTTTGCCAAAGTACAGAGGTGCGGCTCCTATCCAGTGGGCTGTGATTAACGGTGACGAGTTTACAGGTGTCACTACCATGAGGATGGATGAGGGTGTCGATACCGGCGATATGATTGCAAAGAGTACAGTCAGACTTGCACCTGATGAGACCGGCGGCAGCCTGTTTGATAAGCTCTCAGCAGAGGGAGCAAGGCTGTGTGTGGAGACCATGAAGATGATAGAGGATGGCACTGCAGAGTATACTCCTCAAAACAGCGAGGAGGCTACACATACATCAATGATCAGTAAGGAGCTTGGCTTTATCGACTGGACAAAGCCGGCTGTTGAGATTGAGAGGCTTATAAGGGGGCTTAATCCATGGCCGAGCGCATACACCCACCTGAATGGTAAGACATTTAAGGTGTGGAGTGCAAAGGTGATTGACGGCAGCGATGATTATGAGCCGGGCTGTATTTATCATATCGGAAAAAATGATATGTATGTACAGACAGGAAAAGGAGCATTATCTTTAGTAGAGGTACAGCTCCAGGGCAAGAAGCGCATGGATACAGGTTCATTTTTGAGAGGCTGTCATGTGGAAGAGGGCTCATTTTTCACGTTATAGTTATTCATTATAAGTAACTAAAAACATAATTAAATGTGAGTCAATGTTCTCAAAGATACTCAAAATCCAGAGTATTCGTTTGTGCTAACGTCAAAGCAGTCGGAAACGTTGAGAAGTAGCCAGTGCAAGTTGAAACAGCCTTGCTAATTATAGGATAGAACCTTGATGGTAGCGTTTAGACAATGGTAGAAGCCTACGAAAACCAAGTAGCGAAACATAAAATATTAAGAAAGGAAAAGCTATTTAGATGAAAACCTATATCTAATCAATTTAAAGAATTTATAGGTATGTACCGATGGCTTAGTCGGGAATTTACGACTGTGGAGTGTACAAGAACTTGTGAGTAGCGTATTGTTTATAATCGCCAAAGCATACACATTGAAGCAGTAACTACAAATCGTGAGATTGTAGCGAATCATCTAGCATATACACATTTGTATATGTTTTTAGTAGCAGAGATGATACATGGGATATTATTACTGGGATCCGACATATATACTCGTTGTGATAGGTGCAGTGATATGTATGATTGCATCGGCAAGAGTTAAAGGTACATTTAATAAATACTCACAGCTAAGAAGCATGTCAGGCATGAATGGTGCGCAGGTGGCTCAGAGAGTGCTTCAGGCGGCAGGCATATATGATGTGCAGGTGCGTCATGTGTCAGGTAGTCTGACGGACCACTACGATCCGCGCACCAAAACAGTGAATTTATCTGATCCTGTGTACAATGCCACATCGGTCGCAGCACTTGGCGTAGCAGCCCATGAGTGTGGACACGCTATACAGCATGCAAAAAGCTATGCACCTCTTTCAATCAGGAGTGCACTTGTGCCTATAGCTAATTTTGGCTCAATGCTTGCATGGCCGGTCATACTTATCGGCTTATTATTTAACACACGCTCGTCAGGGCTTATTATTGATATAGGCATATTGCTGTTTTCGGCAGCAGTGCTTTTCCAGCTCGTGACATTGCCGGTAGAGTTTGATGCTTCAAGACGTGCGCTTGTCATGCTTCGTACACAGGGCATACTTGCAGATGACGAGCTTAGGTACACAAGAAGGGTGCTCAAGTCAGCGGCACTTACCTATGTAGCCAGTGCGGCGGCTGCTATTTTACAGCTCCTTCGTATCATACTTATCACAAACGGACGCAGGCGTGACGACTGATATTGTTTTAGATTCTGTTTGCCTGTGATTTTACAGGGTGGCAGTTCAAATTGGATATATTAGTTAGAAAATTAAATGTATATGTAACTATTCGGAAACATCATCATGATAAATAATCATAGTAAAAATAATCATAATAATAAAAATAGCCAAATAAACAAAAATAATATACCGGGCAGACCGGCAAAATCAAATGTGGCAGCGCATAATGAGCACTCTGTAGATACGCGTGAGCTTGCCCTTGAGATGCTTATTGAGATTAATGAGCGTGGAGCATTTTCACATATCGTGCTTCGCAGTGTGCTTGACAAGTATCAGTATCTGTCAAAGCAGGACAGAGCCTTTATGACGAGGCTTGTTGACGGCACTATCGAGTATATGCTGCAGCTCGACTACATCATAGACTCTTTTTCAAAGACAAAGGTAAGGAAGATGAAGCCCTTCATCAGAAACCTTCTTCGTATGAGCGTCTACCAGATAAAGTACATGGACGCGGTGCCGGATTCAGCTGTATGCAATGAGGCTGTGAAGCTTGCAAAGAGGCATAAGTTTGCACAGCTTTCGGGCTTTGTAAACGGTGTACTCAGAAATATTGCAAGAAATATAGATTCAGTACAGTTTGATACCTTAAGCATCCGATACTCCATGCCACAGTGGATAGTGGACAGATTTGTTGCGGCATACGGAGAGAAGAAGGCAGAGGAGATTTTCAAGGCCTTTCACAATAAGAGCACAATAAGCATCAGGACAAACCTGACCAGGTGTACTCCGGATGAGCTTCGCGCGATGCTTGAGGCAGAGGGTGTGACGGTCACAGCGGTTGATGAACTTAATTATGCGTTTGTTATATCTGGATTTGATTATTTGAATGGCTTGCAGAGCTTCAGAGACGGGCTTTTCTATGTGCAGGATATAAGCTCCATGCTTGTCGCACAGACGGCTGCTCCAAAGAAAGGCGACTATGTGATAGATGTATGCGCAGCACCGGGCGGCAAGAGCACCCATATAGCTGAGCTTTTGCAGGGAAGCGGCCATGTGCTCGCGCGTGACCTGACCGATAACAAGGTCGATATGATTGAGGAAAATATAGAAAGGCATGGCCTTAACAATATGTCGGCAGAGGTGTGGGATGCCACAGTACCTGATGCTGATTCGGCAGGAAAAGCAGATATACTGATCTGTGATCTGCCGTGCTCAGGGCTTGGAGTGCTCGGAAGAAAGAAGGACATCCGCTACAAGATGACACCTGAGTCTGTAGATGAGCTTGCCGCTCTTCAAAGACAGATACTTGATACCGTGCATACATACGTGAAGCCAAACGGAGTGCTCGTGTACAGTACATGTACGATAGATGAGGCTGAGAACGAGGACAATGTGAGGTGGTTTATTGAAAAGCATCCGGAGTTTGAGCTGGATAAGAACTTTGCTGAGGGCACCGGAATGGAACAGATACTGCCCGGTGAGCATGGAAGTGACGGATTCTTTATTGCAAGATTTATAAAAAGCAAATTATGATATTAAAGTAAATCATGAATTAATAAATATAAATTGGCTCGAATTAGTAGAATTATAAAACAATAGTTAAATGCAGATTTAATAAAAATAATATGGAACAGATAAAAGAACAACTAACTGACATCAAATCAATGAATATGGACGAGCTCACAGAGTTTATCATATCGCTCGGAGAAAAGAAATTCCGTGCGAAGCAGATATATGAGTGGATTCATGTGAAGCATGTGGAAAGCTTTGATGAGATGACCAATATTTCAAAAAAGTTCATACAGGTATTAAAGGAAAATGCAATACTCATCTCGCTAAAAAAAGAGGAGGTGCAGGTGTCAAAGCTCGATGGCACGAGAAAATATCTCTTTGCACTGGACGATGGTAACGTCATAGAGAGTGTGCTTATGAAGTACAAGCATGGAAACTCTGTATGCATATCTTCGCAGGTTGGCTGCAGGATGGGGTGCAGATTCTGTGCATCTACTCTTGACGGACTAGTCAGAGGGCTTAGGCCGTCCGAGATGATTGACCAGATTTATCAGATAGGCAAGGACATAGGGGAGCGCATATCAAATGTGGTTGTCATGGGCACAGGCGAGCCGCTTGACAATTACGACAATCTGCTGCGCTTTATAGAGCTTCTTACTGATGAAAACGGTATCAATATCAGCCAGCGCAATCTGACAGTTTCCACATGTGGTCTCGTACCGCGCATGAGACAGCTTGCAGATGAAAAGCTTTCTATCACGCTGGCGCTTTCACTGCATGCCTCCAACCAGGAAAAGAGAAAAGCTCTCATGCCGGTTGCAAACAGCTATGATATACATGATGTGGTCGATGCATGCAAATATTATTTTGCACAGACCGGCCGCAGAGTCACCTTTGAGTATAGCCTGGTAGGCGGAGTGAACGATACAGCCGAGGATGCAGCAGAGCTTTCGGCACTCGTACATGGCATGAACTGCCATATAAATCTGATTCCGGTAAACCCGATAAAGGAGCGAGACTACGTGCAGTCCAACAAGGGTGTTATAGAGGCTTTTAAAAATAGGCTTGAAAAAAACGGAATTAATGTTACTATTAGAAGGGAAATGGGCAGAGATATAGACGGTGCCTGTGGACAGCTTCGCAAGAAGCATATAGATAAGGAGAGAGGAATAAACTAGATGAAGACGTTTTCCATTACGGATGCAGGTGCTATTCGTGAGATGAATCAGGATTTTTATTTCTCGTCTGACACTGCAGTAGGAAATCTTCCGAATCTTTTCATCGTAGCAGATGGAATGGGAGGACACAAAGCCGGTGACTATGCTTCCAGACACACTATAGAGCGTGTGGTTGCATCGGTATCGAGAAATGCCGGGGATGAACCGGTATCCATCATCAAAGAGGCTATCAACAAGGCAAATGAGCTTTTGGTGGCTGAGTCTCGTGAGGATGAAGCTAAGCGTGGAATGGGTACCACCTTAGTCATAGGAACTATTATAGGAAACAAGCTTTTTGTGGCCAATATAGGTGACAGCAGGCTTTATATTGTAGGTGGCACAGAGCAGATCAGACAGATTACCAGGGATCATTCACTGGTTGATGAGATGGTCAGGATGGGTGAGATAAATGCCGACGAGGCGAGAGTTCATCCGGACAAGAATATCATCACGAGAGCCGTCGGGGCAGCAGATCATGTGGAGGCAGATTTCTTTGAGGTCGAGCTATGTGAGGACGATAGGATTCTTCTGTGTACAGACGGACTTACCAATATGGTGAGAGATGAAGAAATATGCGATACTATTAGGCAAAATGATAATATCGAGACAGCAGCGTCACAGCTTGTCGCCATGGCCAATGCAAACGGTGGCCGCGATAATATCACAGTAATGATTATTAAACCATTTTAAGACGAGGTAATAACAGATGTTAGAGATAGGAAGTTTTTTATCGGATCGATATGAGATCCTAAGCAAGGTTGGCGCAGGCGGCATGTCCGATGTATACAAGGCAAAAGACCATATACTGAGCCGTTTTGTAGCTATAAAGGTTTTAAAGCAGGAGTTTTCGGAGGATAGTTCATTTGTGACCAAGTTCCGTGCTGAGGCACAGTCAGCAGCAGGACTTGAGCATCCGAATATCGTAAATATCTATGATGTAGGCAGCGAGAATGGTCTGTACTACATTGTCATGGAGTATGTCGAGGGTATCACACTTAAGACTTATATCGAGAAAAAGGGCCAGCTGTCATTCAAGGAGTCTGCAAGTATTGCAATCCAGGTGGCAAGGGGCATAGAGGCCGCTCACAATAAAAATATCATTCACCGTGATATCAAGCCGCAGAATATCATTATTTCTACAGATGGCAAGGTAAAGGTGACAGACTTTGGAATTGCAAAGGCTACATCTTCAAATACAATAAGCTCAGATGTGATGGGCTCAGTACACTATGCATCTCCGGAGCAGGCAAGAAACGGCTTCGTCGATGGCAGAAGTGATATTTACTCACTGGGAATCGTAATGTTTGAGATGGTTACAGGCCGTGTGCCGTTTGACGGTGATACCACAGTGGCAGTTGCACTGCAGCACCTACAGGAGGAGATTGCAAGGCCAAGCATCTACGCACCGGATCTGCCAATCAGCTTTGAGAAAATCATCTTAAAGTGTACACAAAAGACACCGGACCGCAGATACCAGACTATTGAGGAGCTTCTCACAGACATAAGGCGCTCTCTTGCGCATCCTGATGAGGATTTCGTTACAATAGCACCACTCGTTGACGGTGGCAAGACCAAGGTTATAAGCCCGGAGGAGCTTGACAAGATAAAAGAGGGCAGAGGTGTCGCAGAGGACTTAAACGATGATGATACCGATGCAGATAATGATGATGAGTATGCTGACGATGAAGACGATGATGATGAATATGATGAGTCACTCTTAGACGAAGATGATGACGACGAAGATGACGACGATGATGATGACGGCAAGCTTTTAAATCCAAAGATGGATAAAGCAATCACAATCATGGGTATAGTAACAGCCGTAATCATTGTAATAGTTATCATATATCTTGCACTTTCAGTGGCAGGAGTGTTTAAGTTTGGCGGCAAAAAGAACTCAGAGTCACAGCAGACAGAGTCACAGACACAGACCGAGTCTGAATCAGAGTCAGAGACACAGACTGAGACAGAGGGCCAGATGATTGACATCAGAGGCATGTCAGTGGAGGATGCTCAGAAGGCAGTAGACCGCTTAAAGCTTGACCTCACAGTATTTGCATTTGAGACAAAGCAGTCAGATGAAAAGGACGGCACTATCCTTGAGCAGGATGTCAAGGCCGGAGATACAGTAAAGCGTGGTTCACAGATTAATGTAGTTATCGCAGGAAAAGGTGATAGTACATCAGAGATGGTCAAGATACCAAGTGTGATCGGAAAGACCAAGAGCTCGGCAAAGAGCACACTCGAGTCAGCAGGCTTTAGTGTCACCTTCGAGTATGGAGATTACAATAACAGTGTAGCAGCAGATGTAGTAACAGCACAGTCACCATCAGCAAAGAAACAGGCCGCAAAGGGCAGCACAGTAACAGTCACCCTTTCACCGGGCCAGAAGCCAATCACCGTGCCAAACGTAGTAGGCGCCTCACAGTCACAGGCAGAAAGCGCCCTCGCAGGAGCAGGCCTCAAGTACACCTATGCCGACTCCCAGTACAGCGACACCGTAGCCGCCGGCAACGTAATCAGCCAGACTAAATCCGGTGAAACCGTAGCCGCAGGCACCACAATCACACTTACACTCAGTAAGGGTAAGCAGGAGATATCGACTAACGTAAGTAAAGGAGTTAGTTATAGTGGAGAAGGAACTGTAGTAAAAGCAGAGTATAAGCTTGTAGGTAAAAGTGGAACTGTATACGATAAGGGTTCATATGAAAATACGTCATCATTTACAGTTTCCGGAACAATGAAAGAAGCTACAGGAAGTATTGTGGTTACTTGGACAGTTCAGACAGGGGAAACAGATGAAGCAGGAAATCCTGCAACTGTCACACTTGATCCAGTAACGTATAGCGTGCCATAAGCATAAGAGACGCTAAATAATTATTATAAACCGGAATAGCAAAAAAAGGTAGATATTGCCATAGCGTGGGGCAGCACAAGGAAAACGAGCCGTAGCGCAGCTACGTCAAGTTTTCCGTATCGCCATCATATTTGTAAATACACACAATACACATATAGCGCATAAAGCAGCAACCCAATACATGTCCTTATTGTAGCCACCGGATAGCACCCACGAAGTGGCGTGCTATCCGAACCCCACTCCCACACCAACCCGCGGACGAGAACCTGAACTCGCGGAGAAGGACTGTAGATAGCGGGGCAGACATGTGTTCCGAGGAAAAAATATGAATTGCCCCGGGGTGCCATAAACCTACCGAGGAAAAAACAGGGCAGAGCAAGCCATAGCCTGTCCGTAGGAGAGCCCGGGGCTGGCTTCATATTTTTTAAGAGGAATATATGCCTGCCCCCGCCACCCACACAACCTCAAAGCGCGGCATGCACCCCGCCGAAAGCGTGACTCTTGCAAATACAAAAGCACACAAGGAAAACCATGACAGGAAAAATTATTAAAGGAATTGCCGGCTTCTACTACGTCTACGTAGAAGAAACCAAAGAAGCAAAAGAAACTGCCACAGGCGGCACTCTCTACGAGTGCAAAGCAAAAGGCACCTTCAGAAAACAAAAGATAAAGCCGCTGGTTGGCGATATAGTCGACATAGCAGTCCTCGATGATGAAAAGCACATAGGCAATGTCGAGAGTATACTGCCACGGAAAAACGAACTTATCAGGCCGGCTGTGTCCAATATAGACATGGCCCTGGTTATTTTTGCATCCGCAAAGCCGGATCCCAATTTCAACCTGCTTGATAGGTTTTTGTGTATGATGGAGTACCAGCATGTCCCGGTTACCATATGCTTCAACAAAAAGGACTTAATCACACCTAAAGAGCAGCAGGAGCTTAAAAGCATATACGAGCCGGCTGGCTATAGAGTGCTTTTTACCAGCACGAAAACAGGTGAGGGCATAGATGAGATAAAGCACATTTTAGAGGGAAGGACGACCACGGTTGCAGGTCCCTCGGGAGTTGGCAAGTCATCTATCATCAACTGTCTGCAGGATGATGTGCAGATGGAGACAGGACATATAAGTGAGAAAATAGAGCGCGGAAAGCATACGACCAGACATTCTGAGATTATCCCGATAAAGGATGGCACGTATATCATGGATACACCGGGCTTTAGCTCGATGGATGTGCCGGGCTTTGAAAAGGAAGATCTGTGGACATGTTATCCGGAGTTTGTAGAGTATGAGCCATATTGCAGGTTTCAGGGCTGCAGTCATATAAATGAGCCGGACTGTGGCGTGAAGGAAGCTCTTGCAGATGGGAAAATATCGCAGGTGCGGTATGATAATTATAAGCTTTTATATGAGGAGCTTAAAAACAGACAAAAGTATTAATTTAAAGCATAATCAAACGGAGGAAAACATGAACTGTTTATCACCATCAATTTTATCAGCGGATTATTCAATACTCGGAGAGCAGCTTAAGCAGCTTGATGAGGCCGGAGCACAGTATGTGCATATAGATGTTATGGACGGCAGCTTCGTTCCAAGCATATCAATAGGACTGCCTGTCATAAAGACAATCAGAAAGTGCACAGAGCGTATGTTTGATGTGCATCTGATGATAGATGAGCCGGTCAGATATATAGATGATTTTGCGACAGCAGGAGCAGATATCATCACAGTCCATGCGGAGGCATGTAAGCATCTTGACAGGACAATCGAGGCAATAAAGGAAAAGGGCATACTGGCAGGTGTAGCATTAAATCCGGCTACTCCGCTCTCAGTCATAGAGTATGTGCTTCCTAAGGTGGACATGGTGCTTATCATGACTGTAAATCCGGGCTTTGGAGGACAAAAGCTTATTCCGTACACTGTAGACAAGGTGCGCGACTTAAAGGCACTTCTTGAGAAAACCGCAAATAAGGCTGATATCGAGGTTGACGGTGGTGTTAATCTTGAGAACGTGGAGACACTGCTTGCGGCAGGAGCCAATATCATTGTTGCGGGAAGTGCGGTGTTTAACGGAGATATAGAAGAAAATATAAAGAGTTTTCTGAATATCATGATGTAACAGATGCAGGTTAGAACGGAAATGCTTCCGGGGCTGTAGCAAATGTGGATATGTTATTTATAAGAAGGTGGATAAAATGAGGTATTTGATTGTATGTGGTGGAAAAATAGATAAGGAATTCGGCTTAAATGAGATAAAGACTGACGGAATAGATGCCATAATTGCGGCTGACAGCGGAATGGATTTCCTGTACGAAAACGATGTCACGCCTGATATAATTGTAGGTGATTTCGATTCAGCCACGACAAAGGCCTTAGAGTATTTTGAGAGAAAGGGACAGACCGAGATACACAGGCTCAATCCCATAAAGGATGATACTGATACAGAGTATGCCATAAGACTTGCCATAAGAGAGGGTGCACGAAGCATAGTGATGCTTGGAGCAACAGGAAGCAGAATAGACCATGTGCTCGGCAATATTTCACTTTTGGGAATAGGATTGGAAAGTGGAACTGATATCAGCATTATCGACACAAACAACCGTATAAGAATGGCGGATAAGCCCGTAACCATTGAAAAATCAGCACAGTATGGCAGGTTTGTCTCGCTTATAGCAGTGACAGACGACAATGAGGTGAGCCTTAGAGGCTTTAAGTATCCTGTTACGGATTATTCCTTTGACAGATTTACATCGCTTGGCATATCCAATGAAATAATTGATGACCATGCAGTGATTGATATCCATAGAGGAAAATTTATCATTATTGAGTCAAAAGATTGACTTTTTAGGAATTTGGGACTATTATATTTTTAGAATTATTTCGGAAAATATGTATGGTCATACAGTAAAGACAGGCGAGAAAGGACACTATGCATTCTTTTAAATCAGATGAATTTAAGATAAGAGTATTGACAAAGGACGATGCGGAGGAATACAATGCACTGCTTCGTTATGCTTTTCAGGTAACAGAGGCAGATCTTGCCGAGACCGGTTGGAAGGATGATGAAATCAAGCAGTCGAAGTTTCCGGTGCTTGAGAGAGCTGATGTGCTTGGCTGTTTCAATATCATAGACAACAAAGAGGAGCTTGTGGCTCAGTTTGCGGTATATCCGCTCGATATGAATATATATGGTGAGCGCTACGAGGTAGGTTTTGTCACAAGTGTGTGCACGTATCCTGAGTACACAGGTCATGGTCTCATGAAAAAGCTTATGAGAAAGAGTCTTACGAGGATGCGCGATAGCAACAAGTCGTTTGCCCTTTTGTATCCATACTCCATACCTCTTTACAGAGGACTTGGCTGGGAGATTATCTCAAACAAGATGACATATGTGATAAAGGACAGACAGATTCCTACAAAGCTTAAGGAGCCGGGCTATGTGCGCCGTGTGCAGTGGGATGACGAGCAGTTTAAGATGCTTCATACTCACTTTGCCGCGAAGACTCACGGCTGTCTGTACAGAAACAATCTGGCTTGGGAGGAGTACTTCCGCTGGGATGAGGACGATACGATGGTCGCCATCTACTATAACGAGGATGATGAACCGTGTGGCTATATGGTGTATCTTATCAGCTCCGATGTCATGCACATCAAGGAGCTCATCTACTTAAACCGTGAGGCGCAGCTTGGTCTGTGGGAGTACATTCATGCGCATGATTCCATGATTGATGAGGTCAGAGGCAACAACTATTACAGCGAGCCCATCGCTTTTGAGCTCGATGACAGTGATATAAAGGAGACAATAAGACCATACGCCATGGGCAGAATCATCGACGTGGCGCAGTTTATATCACAGTATAACTGTGACCCGGATGGCCCGGGCGGCTGCTTTAGCTTCGAGATAGCAGATGACCTTCTTCCGTGGAACAATGGCACATTTGTTATTGATTTTGAGGGAGGTCATTGTATTCTCACCGACAAAAAGCCACAGTATCACCTTAGCATGTCTATTGGCACATTTACCACACTGCTTTTGGGCTACAAGAGTGCTGAGAAGCTTTTGCAGATGGGCAAAATACAGGCTACGTATGATGCTGTTGCAAAGCTTGACGATATTTTATATCATGAGATACCATATGTATCTGACTACATATAATGATAAAAGGTCAAAAGGTAAAGGAAAATAATATGTCAAATTATGTGATTAGCTGCTGTTCAACAGCAGATCTTACCAGGGAGCATATGCTCGAGAGAAATATTAAGTACGCATGCTTTCACTATGAGCTTGACGGTAAAGAGTATATGGATGATTTAGGACAGTCCATGCCACTGCCTGATTTCTACAAGGCAATGGAGGCAGGTGCCATGACAAAGACCTCGCAGATCAATCAGGGGGAGTACATGGAGTACTTCAGGCAGTTTCTGGATGAGGGATATGATGTGCTTCACTGTACACTAAGCTCAGGTATATCAGGTACAGTCAACTCGGCAAGGCTTGCAAAGGAGGCTCTCGAGGAGGAATACCCTGACAGAAAGATATATGTGATTGATTCGCTGGCAGCATCGTCAGGCTTTGGTCTTTTGATGGATAAGCTCGCTGACCTTAGGGATAGCGGCATGGATATTGATACACTGGCTGATTGGACCATGGAGCACAGACTTGAGGTGAATCACTGGTTTTTCTCATCAGACCTTACATTTTTTATCAGGGGCGGCCGTATCTCAAAGACCGCGGGATTCGTGGGAAATGTGCTTAATATCTGTCCTTTCATGAATGTGAGCAATGAGGGAAAGCTTATTGTGCGTGAGAAAATCCGCACTAAAAAGAAGGCAATAAAGGAGATGCTTGTGAAGATGCAGGCACTCTGCAAGGACGGTGCCGATTATTCGGATAAGGTCTATATATCGAATTCTGCATGCTATGAGGATGCTAAAGCCGTAGCTGATCTGATTGAGGCTGCCTTCCCTAAGATGAAGGGAAAAGTAGAGATAAATGATATCGGTACGACTATAGGAAGCCACACAGGTCCGGGAACAGTTGCATTGTTTTTCTGGGGTAATAAGAGAGAGGATTAGCCGGATATTTTAGCCTAAATATCTGATTAGAATAATCAAAATCAATAAAGTTGATTATATTTTTATAAAAAATTAAATTACATCAATTAAAGTGATTAAATATAATCATTCCAATAACTGCGCTTATGTGTTACAATTATATCAGTTCAAACGAAAAGAGGTTTTAAGATGAAAGGATATGAAAAATACGAGCGCAGTTATTTTCTGCCTCCTGAATGCACTTATGACTGGGTTAAGAAGGATTATATAGATAAAGCACCACTGTGGTGTTCGGTTGATTTACGTGATGGCAACCAGGCTCTAATCGAGCCGATGAGTCTTGAGGAGAAGCTTGACTTCTTTAAGATGCTTGTAGATATAGGCTTTAAGGAAATCGAGGTAGGTTTCCCGGCAGCTTCTGAGACAGAGTTCAATTTCACGAGAGCTCTTATTGAGAGGGATATGATTCCTGATGATGTCACTATACATGTGCTGACACAGGCCAGAGAGCATATCATCAAGAAGACCTTCAAGGCACTTGAGGGAGCACCGAGAGCAGTTGTACATCTGTACAATTCCACATCTGTTGCACAGCGTGAGCAGGTGTTTAAGAAGTCAAAGGAAGAGATAAAGCAGCTTGCAGTTGACGGAGCTATTTTACTGAGAGACCTTGCAGCAGAGACTGACGGTAATTTCCGTTTCCAGTATTCACCGGAGAGCTTTTCGGGCACTGAGGTGGATTATGCGGTTGATGTGTGCAATGCTGTGCTTGATGTATGGCAGCCAAAGGCTGATAATAAGGCCATCATCAATATCCCTACCACAGTAGAGAATGCTATGCCACATGTTTTTGCAACACAGATTGAGTATATCGACAAGCACCTCAAGTACAGAGACGGAGTAGTGCTTTGCTTACATCCTCATAATGACAGAGGCTGCGGTGTTGCCACATCAGAGCTTGGTGTGCTTGCAGGAGCTGAGGAGATAGAGGGTACGCTGTTTGGAAACGGTGAGAGAACAGGAAATGTAGATATCGTGACACTTGCCATGAATCTTTACTCACACGGAGTGGATCCACAGCTTGATTTTTCAAATCTGCCTGAGATCAGGGAGAAGTATGAGACATTTACCAGAATGAAGGTAGGCGAGAGACAGCCATATGCGGGAGACCTTGTTTTTTCTGCTTTTTCAGGCTCACATCAGGATGCTATCTCAAAGGGCATGGCATGGAGAGAGGAAAAGAAGCTTGATAAGTGGACGGTTCCATATCTGCCTATAGATCCAAAGGATGTCGGCAGGACATACGAGGCTGATGTTATCCGTATCAACAGCCAGTCAGGAAAGGGCGGAGTGGCATATATCCTTAAGCAGAGCTTCGGTATCAATGTGCCACAGCAGATGAGAGAGCAGGTCGGATACATGGTCAAGCAGGTATCGGACGAGGAGCACAAGGAGCTTTCACCTGAGTGGGTACACAGTATCTTTACAGACAATTATGTGGATTTTCATCCATATTTCACTATACCGGAGTGCCACTTTAAGCAGGTAAACGGCATTTTCGCAGAGGCGGTTATTTTACACAATGACAGCACCAGAAAGGTAGATGCCAATGGAAACGGCCGTCTCGATGCAGTCAGCAATATAATTAAGCAGTATTTTGACATCAGCTTTGAGCTCACTGTATACGAGGAGCATTCGCTTTCACACGGATCTTCATCAAAGGCTATGGCATATGTGGGTATCACAGTTGACGGCAGTATGTTCTGGGGCGCAGGTGTGGATGAGGATATCATCAAGGCATCAATCGGAGCGCTTGTTGTTGCGGTAAACCATTACCTTGCAACCAAGGCTGACAGTCACGTGAAAGATGAGCGCTATATTGCCATGCTCAACTTCATCCAGGCCAACTACAAGACAGTATCGCTTGCAGACATGGCTGCACAGTTCAACCTGACAGAGCCGTATATCTCCAAGTACATAAAGGAGAAGTCAGGCAAGACTTTCGGGGAGCTGGTCACCAATGCCAAGATGAAGAAGGCACGTACACTGCTGAGAAACAGCATCACAACTGTTGAGAATATCGCAATCGAGGCAGGATATCAGAACGTGGAGCATTTTAACAGACAGTTCAAGAAGCTGTATGGAATGACACCGCTTGAGTACAGAAATTCAAGCACAAAATAAGCGGATACAGCATTTTAATATAACCGGATCAATATGCTAAATGACAATTCATTCAGCTGTATTGGTCCGGTTTGCTTTTTAGTATTGCACTTTTTGTGTGAAAATCTGCATTAAAATTGTATAAAAATGGGAACAATGGGCTATTGATTGTATTTTATCAAGTAATTTGTTGTTTTTACAACGGATTATATGTACAATTCGGGTATAATATAAATAAAAGATAATTATTCAGAACTACCGATAACAAAGCAGATATTGAGAATTTGTGTTTGGGATGAATAGTTATAATATAAAGCAACTATTTGAATTATAGTTTAAGAAAGAGAGGAACGTACATGAGCAATAAAACTAGCGCAGTTGTTAAGACAAACCCAAGAAAGGCTGTCATGATCGGATGTGGATTCGTTGGTTCGGCATCAGTTTTTGCACTTATGCAGAGCGGTCTTTTTTCTGAGATAGTTCTCATTGACGCTGATAAGGACAAGGCTGAGGGAGAGGCGATGGATATAAGCCACGGTATTCCTTTTGCCAGACCTATGAAGATATATGCAGGTGGTTATGATGATGTGGCAGATGCTGCTATCATTGTTGTTTCTGCAGGTGCAGGCCAAAAACCGGGCGAGACAAGACTTGATCTGGTAAATAAAAATGTTGCAATATTCAAGAGCATTATTCCGGAGATTGCAAAGAGAAATTTCGGTGGAATCTTACTTATCGTTGCAAACCCTGTAGATATTTTAACACAGGTGGCACAGAAGCTTTCAGGACTTCCTGAGGAGCGTGTCATCGGTTCAGGTACCGTGCTTGACAGTGCAAGACTTAAGTACGCGCTTGGAGAGCACCTTGAGGTGGACAGCCGAAGCGTACATGCATTTATAGTAGGTGAGCATGGAGACAGTGAGGTGGTTGCATGGTCATCAGCCAATGTTTCCGGAGTGGAGCTTCACAAGATGTGCGAGATGAGAGGTCACTACAAGCACAAGGAGAATACAGAGGAAATCGCTGCAAACGTAAAGAACAGTGCTTACGAGATAATCAACCGAAAGCATGCGACATATTATGGTATCGCTATGTCGGTCAGACGTATCTGCGAGGTAATCATGCGTGATGAGAAGTCTATTCTTCCTGTTTCACACATGATGCACGGACAGTACGGCATCGACGGTGTGGTTCTCTCAATGCCTGCAATCGTTGGAGCAAACGGAGTGGAGAGTGATATCCCAATCGAGTTAAACGGTGAGGAAGCTTTAAAGCTCAAGGAGTCTGCTGATGCACTTAAGAGCATACTTGACGGGCTTGAGCTGTAAATATCAGGCTCTTAATATTAATTTTGTAATATTAAACTTATATAAAATACTATAAATTCAGTATGGTTTGGGGTATAATGATAACTGTCGGGCTGCATATATTATGTGCTCGGCGGTTATTTGATTTTATGGCAGATAACTATTTAGAATTACCGGGAAAAAGGAGTATATATAATGAGCGAAAGAAAACAAATCCATCAGGAGTTTCTGACAGGCGAAAGAGCCCTGTTTGCAAGTAACGACCTGGATATATATGATACAATTTTTGATGACGGAGAGTCACCTCTTAAGGAGAGCCATGGCATTAGCCTGACAGGCTGTTTTTTTAGATGGAAATATCCGCTGTGGTATTGCAGTGACATAGCTGTAAAGGACTGTACATGGTTTGACATGGCGCGTGCGGGTGTCTGGTATACTGACAATATCTCTGTCACTGATTCAATAGTTGAGGCACCTAAGAACTTCAGGCGCTGCAATAACCTAAAGCTTAAAAATGTGACATTTCCAAATGCCCAGGAGACACTCTGGAGCTGTGATCATGTCGATATCGAGAATGTCTCGGCAAAGGGAGATTATTTTGGTATGAATACAAATAATCTTATCATGAAGAATTTCCAGCTGGTCGGCAACTATTCGTTTGACGGCTCAAGAAATGTAGAGGTGCACGATTCAAAGCTTATCTCAAAGGATGCCTTCTGGAATACGGAAAATGTCACAGTCTACGATTCATTTATTACAGGTGAATACCTTGGCTGGAATGCAAAGAATCTGACACTTATAAACTGCACAATCGAGAGCCTGCAGGGGCTTTGCTACATCGACAACCTCGTTATGAAAAACTGTAAGCTCATAAACACTACATTGGCATTTGAGTATTCTTCGGTAGATGCAGAGATTTGCAGTAAGGTGGACAGTGTTTTAAATCCGACAAGCGGAGTGATAAGGGCAAAGGAGATTGGCACACTGACTATCGAAAAGGACAGAGTTGACCCATCAAAGACTAAGATAATATGTGAGGGAAAATAATCTATGTATGATTTTGACACCGTTGTAGACAGAAGAAACACAGGTTCACTAAAGTGGGATGTGGCAGAAAATGAGCTCCCGATGTGGGTAGCAGATATGGATTTTAAGACAGCTCCCCAGATAATAGATGCAATATCAGAGCGTGTTTCTCACGGAGTGTTTGGCTATTCCATTATTCCGGATGAGTGGAATGATGCGTATATTTCGTGGTGGGACAGACGCCATGGGCTTAAAATCGAAAGAGACAGCCTGATTTTTTGCACAGGGGTCGTACCGGCCATATCATCTACAGTTCGAAAGCTCACAACACCTGGTGAAAATGTGCTTATCATGACACCGGTATACAATATATTTTTTAATTCCATATTTAATAACGGCGTAAATGTACAGGAAAGCCCGCTTGGATACGAAAACGGCAGATATTATGTGGACTATGACAGGTTGGAGCATGACCTTTCCAATCCACAGACCTCGCTTATGATATTTTGCAACCCTCACAATCCGTGCGGTATCATCTGGACAAAGGATGAGCTTGCGAAAATAGGTGCACTCTGCAGGAAGTACAATGTGACGGTCATATCAGACGAGATACACTGCGACATCACAGCACCGGGAAAATCATACGTGCCGTTTGCGGCAGCATCAGAGGACTGCGCCGATATAAGCATCACCTGTATTGCACCGACCAAGTGCTTTAATATGGCTGGCTTACAGACTGCGGCAGTGATGGTGCCAAATAAATTTTTGCGCCACAAAGTATGGCGTGCATTAAATACAGACGAGGTGGCGGAGCCAAACGCATTTGCCATCACGGCAGCAGTTGCGGCATTCACAAAGGGTGAGCCGTGGCTTGAGGAGCTCAGAAAATATCTCTGGGAAAACCGCAAAAAAGTCTGTAGCTTCGTGGCAGAAAATCTGCCGCAGATACATGTAGTGGATGCCGATGCGACATACCTCATGTGGCTTGACTGCAGTGCACTCACAGATGATTCTGTGGCATTTACGCAGATGATTCGCGAAAAAACAGGACTTTATCTGTCGGAGGGAGCTGAGTTTGGAGGCAATGGACGTTACTTTGTGAGATTGAATATCGCATGCCCCGGGGCAGTGCTTATGGAAGGGCTGGAAAGGTTAAAGAGAGCTCTCGTTTAAGCTGAATATGTACATTTTTTAAAATAAATAAGACCGGTGATCGGCCGGTCTTATCTGATATAATTAAACATTTATGGCATACAAGATTTAAAAATATATCATGCATACGTTTGTTTTCTGATTCGATAGTTAGTATACACTAACGTGAATTAGAAGTCAATAACAAATGCGGATTTTTGTGATTTTTCTGATTTTTATAAATCAACGTATAAATCAAAAAAGAAAAGTTTTGCAAACAATAAAATGTATGTTATAATAATATAACTGAATTAAAACGAACGAAAATAAACTCACGGGGGTATTCGAAATGCGAAACAATGAATCATCAGAAAACTATTTAGAGACCATACTTATTCTCAGCAAGAAGCTTCCTGTGGTACGCTCAGTTGATATAGCAAATGAGCTTGGATATAAGAAATCCAGCGTGAGTATAGCCATGAAAAACCTTAGAGAGAAGAACAATATCACAGTTAGTGATGCAGGATTTATCACACTCACAGAGTCAGGAAGACAGATAGCAGAGATGATATACGAAAGACATGAGCTTTTGTCAGAGTGTCTTGAGAAGCTTGGTGTTGATAAGGAGATTGCAGCAGAGGACGCATGCCGTATAGAGCATGTCATCAGTCCTGAGAGCTTTGAAGCAATCAAGAAGCATATACATAAGAGCTGATATATGAAACCAGTACCGCAGGGTACTGGTTTTTTAGTGTATCGTTTTTCTTGTATATATGAGAAAAATCATCTATAATAGTGGAGCTGTAATCGGCGACATAAAATCTGAAAGGGGAAAAGATGAAACAGATATTAAAATATTTGAAGGAGTACAAAAAGGAATGCATCTGTGCTCCGTTATTTAAGCTGCTGGAAGCATCCTTTGAGCTTATAGTACCGCTTGTCATGGCGGCAATCATTGATAACGGAATTACGGCTTCGGACAAGCCATATATATGGAAGATGGGAGGTGTGCTGGTGCTGCTTGCGGCAGTTGGTCTGGTAAGCTCGGTCACAGCACAGTATTTTGCGGCAAAGGCGGCAGTTGGTTTTTCTACAAAGCTTCGCCATATATTGTTTGAAAAGATAGAGTCACTGTCATTCTCAAAGATGGATACAGTGGGCACATCGACACTTATCACGAGGATGACAAGCGATATAAACCAGGTGCAGTCAGGAGTCAATCTGGTACTTCGACTCTTCCTTCGCTCGCCATTTATTGTATTCGGAGCTATGGCGATGGCTTTTACAGTAAATGTAAGAGCGGCAATGGTTTTTGTAGTTACCATACCTCTGCTTTCAATAGTGGTATTCTCAGTTATGGCTGCAAGCCTTCCGCTTTACAAAAAGGTGCAGAGCTCTCTTGACACAGTGCTTTCACACACCAGGGAGAATTTAGAGGGAACCAGGGTTATAAGAGCTTTCAATAAGCAAAATGATGAGATTGACAGCTTCAACAGGGACAACGAGTTTTTAACCAATATGCAGCAGGTTGTAGGACGAATCTCAGCACTCACCAATCCTCTGACATTTATCATTATAAATATCGCAACAATCGCAGTTATCGTATCAGGCGGCAAGCAGGTATACGCAGGAATCCTCACACAGGGTGAGGTTGTGGCACTTGTAAACTACATGTCACAGATACTTGTCGAGCTGATAAAGCTTGCAAACCTCATCGTACAGGTGACAAAAGCAGTGGCGTGCGGTAATCGTATAGCGGATGTGCTTTCTATTCCATCAAAGCTTCCTGAGAAAAATCCTAAGCTCATTGGTGCAAAGGACGGCGCACCTGAGGTTGAGTTTGACCATGTCTGCATGACCTATGAGGGAGCGGCCGATGAGACACTCACAGATATAAGTTTTACAGTGCAGAAGGGGCAGACGATCGGAATCATCGGTGGTACAGGTTCAGGAAAATCAAGCCTTGTAAACCTTATCCCGAGGTTTTATGATGCCACAAAGGGTACTATAAGGATTCAGGGAAATGATATAAATGACTACGATGCAGTGCAGCTTCGAGACAAAATCGGTGTTGTAATGCAAAAGGCAGTGCTTTTTGCAGGAACGATAGCCGACAATCTGCGCTGGGGCAAAAATGATGCCACAGAGGAGGAAATGTGGAAGGCACTCGATATAGCACAGGCGACAGAGGTTGTAAAGGGCAAAGATGGAGGCCTTGACTACATGATAGAGCAGGGCGGCAAGAACTTATCAGGCGGTCAGAAGCAGCGTCTTACAATTGCCAGAGCGGTTGTAAAGGATCCAGACATACTGATACTTGACGACAGTGCATCGGCACTTGATTTTGCTACAGATGCGAGTCTTCGCGCGGCATTAAAGGGCATGCATGGTGACAAGACAATATTTATCGTGTCACAGCGTACCTCATCTATCCAGTTTGCGGACAATATCATAGTGCTCGACGACGGACAGATGGTTGGCTTCGGACCTCATGAAAAGCTGCTTGAGACATGCGAGACCTACAAAGAGATATATGATTCACAGTTTAAAAAAGAGTCGGATATGACCAGACAAAAGGAGGTGTAGAGTATGGCTACGGATAATGCGAAGATGAATAAAGCAGGCACAATGCGCAAAGTATTAAGATACATGAAGAGATATATTCCTTTGCTTGTAATTTCCCTTGCCCTGTCTGTTGTTACAGTGGCGCTTACGCTTTATTTTCCAATCCTCACAGGACGCGCAATTGATTTGATTGTAGGAAAAGGAAAGGTTGATTTTACAGCTATGACAGCCATCCTCACAAGAGCAGCCATAATAGTCGTCATAGCGGCAGCAGCCCAGTGGCTTACAAATATCTGCAACAACAGGATGACCTACAACATAGTGAGGGATATAAGGCGTGATGCATTTTTAAACATTGAAAAAATGCCACTTTCCTATATTGACAGCCACTCACACGGTGATATGGTCAGCCGTATCATCGCCGATGTAGATACATTTTCAGAGGGACTTTTGATGGGCTTCACACAGCTCTTTACAGGAATTGCAACAATAGCAGGCACGCTTATTTTCATGCTTACAATAGATGTGAAGATATCATGCATTGTAGTGCTCATCACACCTCTGTCACTTTTTGTGGCAAGCTTTATCACTAAAAAGACATATTCCATGTTCCGGCTGCAGACAAGAACAAGGGGAGAGCAGACATCACTCATCGACGAGATAGTAGGAAATGAAAAGGTCGTACAGGCCTTCAACCATGAGGATGAGGCGCTTGAGCAGTTTGACGAGATAAATGACAGATTACAGAAATGCTCACTGAGGGCAACATTTTTCTCAAGTCTTACAAATCCGAGTACACGTTTTGTCAACAGTATTGTGTATGCCGGAGTCGGAATTTTTGGTGCCATGAGTGCACTCACCGGCGGAATCACAGTAGGACAGCTTTCATGCTTCTTATCATACGCCAACCAGTACACCAAGCCGTTCAACGAGATATCGGGTGTCATCACAGAGCTTCAGAACGCACTTGCCTGTGCTGCTCGCATCTTCGAGTTGATTGAGGAGAAAAAGGAGATACCGGATGCTTCGGATGCGGTAATACTTGAAGAGGCTGACGGACGTGTGGACATAGAGGATGTTTATTTCTCATATGTGCCGGATAAAAAGCTTATCGAGGATTTCAATCTCCACGTAAAGCCTGGACAGCGCGTGGCTATCGTAGGTCCGACAGGCTGTGGAAAGACGACTATTATCAATCTGCTTATGAGATTTTATGATGTAAACAGTGGAACAATTAAGGTGAGTGGACACGATATCAGAAAAATCACGCGCGAGAGTCTTCGTGACAACTATGGTATGGTGCTTCAGGAGACATGGCTCAAGAAGGGCACAATCCGTGACAATATCATAATGGGAAAGCCTGATGCCACAGATGAGGAAATCATTGAAGCAGCAAAGGCATCCCATGCCCACAGCTTTATCAGACGTCTGCCGAAGGGCTATGACACTGAAATCGGTGAGGACGGCGGCAGCCTGTCACAGGGACAGAAGCAGCTATTATGCATCACAAGAGTCATGCTCTGCTTACCGCCTATGCTGATATTGGATGAGGCTACATCTTCGATTGATACACGAACAGAGATTAAGATTCAAAAAGCGTTCCTTACCATGATGCAGGGCAGGACAAGCTTTATAGTGGCTCATCGTTTGTCCACCATCAGGGAAGCGGATATTATCCTTGTGATGAAAGATGGCCATATTATTGAGCAGGGACGTCATGAAGAATTGCTCGCCCAAAAGGGATTTTATGCAAATCTTTATGAGAGCCAGTTTGTAAATACATCCTCGCAGGCATAAGGATTTTGGAAAAATAAAAGTTATACTAATCCACATAATAAATGGTGCGTGAGCCGTCAATGCTCTCCATTGTGGAGGTTGTGATGAAATCTTTGACTGCTTCTTTATCTCTTGCGAGAAGGCAGTCAAAGATTTTTTTCGCACTGTAATATAATTCTTTGGTGCCATATTTTTGTCCGTAGCGGATCCAGAGGCTGCATACAAGATCGCGGAACGAGATAAAAAAGAGAGGGAGCAGAGTGTTGCCACTGATGTAGGCAATCTCGTGGCTGAACTCAAAAATAAGAGAAGCAGTCTTTTCCGGGTCAGTACAGTTTTCCATCTGGTAGACATATTCCTGAAGCCCTAACAGTTCTTTATCTGATGCACGGTCAATCGCAAACTGGGAGGCTTCCACCATAAACATGATTCTTGATTCCAGTACGGATTTTACTTCACGGTTTTTTAAAACGCCGCCATTGTAATTCATGATGGCAACGAGTGTGTCTAAAGAACCGTCTCTGTGATAGTCTGCTACAAAGGTTCCGATTCTTGGACGAACCACGAGGAAACCTTTCTTTTCCAGTTCCGCGATACCGGAGTTGATAACTGCACGGGACACTTTCATGGATTCCGCCAGTTCGCGTTCCGGTGGCAGTTTGGAGCCAATCTCAAGTTTGCCGGATAATATCATATTTTGCAGTTCATTTACAAAAAGTTCCCTCAGGGAAGGTGCATTCAGTTTTTTAAATTCCATAAAATCTCCTGTTCCTTCATGAATAAGTGCGTGCGAAACTTCCTTAAGGCTGTGCTGAATTATGAAGATTAACAAAATTTTCGAAAACACGCTTTCGCTACGTGTCGCTGGTAACGGTACTAAGAAGCCAGTCACAACGGTTGTTGTACCTGCCTTCAAGTACCGACCGCTCCCCAGTGTTTTCTCAAGCTTTTGTTAATTTTTCACAATTCAATTTACATTTGTATGAGTTTTGCAATTATATCTTAAAAATCCTGAAATGAATATCGGCTCTTCACATCCGCCGTTTTCTCTGGTTCTGCAAATAACTGCCGCTTCCACGCGATGAGGCTTGCCACACCCTCCATCCATTCCTCATGCGATGCGATTGCAACGGCATCCTCTATCTGCTCCTTCCTGCCGTATCCTTTCTCAAAGAAGAAATGTAACGGTTTTAACTCTCTTTTCTTTAAAAGAATGGTTAAAACCTTTCCGGACTGTTCCCTCACATATTCCTCATAATCTGCCCTTGCCTCCGGTGACAGCCCACATGCAGCATATAAGCGGTTCCACGCCATCGGAATGAGCACCTCTGCGGACTCCTCCACACACGCCTGTGGGAAAATCTCATCATAGGCATTCAGTAAAATGACACCCTCCTTAAAGCACTGTCTTGCACGGAAACCCTCTCCGG
>OHYB01000166.1_pt1 | contig 38000 bp, 39 predicted proteins | sample 1580181 | NCBI WGS metagenome assembly OHYB01 (sample SAMEA3882510, study PRJEB24775) | human gut metagenome | biome: human-associated habitat; feature: intestine environment; material: feces | place: Netherlands | collected 2009/2010
GCTGTGTCATGGAGAGTTTCTTACGGTTCGTGATTATGAGGTTCGCCAGGATGGCGGTGGAGAGTTTTTTCATGGTGATTTCCTTTCTGTGGTTGTAATTAATGAAAAGTTATTTATAATAACAAAAATGCGCTGATAACTGTATGTATAGCATCATAAATTAAACAAAAATGCAATGAAGTGTGAATTTGAACGACAAAATGCGGATTGGAAAAGAAAAAGTGAATTTTTTTGTTCAATGGACGGTAGAATTAAACTTTGCAATTTTTATGGGTTTTCCGCTTCTTTTGAGGTGTTCTTTGTGGTATAATAGAAATATCAAAAGGAAACAGAAAATCACATATTAGTAAGCGCAATAGAATTAAAATTTTTTGAGTACAGAGATCTCATCATCCAACTGAATGTAACAATTGTTACTTAGACATAGTTGATTCAGTCATTAAAGCAGGATCGTAAAATAGACCGTGAGCATATACAGAAGCTTTTTTCAAAGATTGAAGAAGAAATTTTTAAAGGTATTTCTGCTTACAACGAGTGTCCGGTAGGTTAAACTGCAAATGGAATGACAGTATTTATGTAACTATTCCTGCTGGGAAAGTAAGATATTGGAAAACTTGTTGATAGATGAAATGCTGCTATTGTTCTAAAGTTGTATATTCGTTGTGACGACTATAAAGAAAATGGTATCGGGTTTTAAGTGTGGGGATACAATTTGAAAATTTTATTTTGGAATACACATAGTAATAATGTGAATGAATATATTGTTAATCTGGTTATAGACAATGGCATAGATGTATTGGTTATGGCTGAGTATGAAGACAACGAAGATGAGTTAAAAATGCTTTTTGATAAAGCAGGACTTTCTTTGACCTTACAGAATACAATTGGTTGCAAAAGAATAAGTTTTTGGTGTAACTATAAGGACATTGAACCCGATATTCAAGAAAGTTATTATTCAATACAAGTTATAAAAAGTCAATATATTATTTGCTGTGTTCATTTGTTTTCCAACATGTATGGGGATGGGGGAGATGAACGTCTTGAAATTATTCATACGATTATGGAAGATATAAAAAAGGCAGAAGAAAGAATTCACTCGCAAAAAACGATTATTATTGGAGATATGAATGAGATGCCATACGATAACGGCTGTTTGAATGCTAATGGGTTTCATGGTTTACCCGAGTTGAATTTGGAGGATCGACCGACTAGAAAGGTACGCAATGTTGAATATAGAAAATTTTATAATCCAATGTGGAATTTGATGGGAGACTTTTCATACCCACCAGGAACTTATTATTATAATCAGGCAAAATTACATAATCCAATGTGGTATATGTTTGATCAAATTATTCTGAGCAAAGACATTTTACCTGAATTTAAAAGGGAAAGTCTGAAAATTTTGACATCGTGTAGTTATGCGAAACTTATGGATGAAAATATGCATCCTAATAAAGAAATAAGTGATCATTTCCCGATTATGTGTGAGATAAAAGATGTATGAGGAGGATATAGAAATGGCAATGGAATTTAATTTTGATTTGGTAGATCGACTTACTCCGGATAAAGTGATTGAGGATAAGTTAAAAGAATTAGTGGAAGTTACAAAAGGTTATGTGGAGGGAAAGATTGAGCCATATAGTGGTTGTATTTTTTCCTATGATTACACAAAAAGAACAGGATTAGCTAATTTGAATTTATATCAAAATAGTGAAGAAACTGTACATGTGGATATTCAAGACAAGTTAGGGGAACAAAATAATGAGGAAAAGAAATTTGAGGTTTATCTAAAAGTAAAAGGTATAGAGAATTATAAATACAGAATGATGTTTGTTGAGTATGGTACAGTATCATATCCGGCAACAGTTGTTCTGAATGCGGATATAGCTGCTGAATATGGAAGTGGAAGAAGAAATACAATTGTAAAGTTAAATTCAATGCTTGAAATACAAGAATTGTTAAATAAAATATTTGAAAGTGGTATGATGGTGGAGTTGATTCAGAATTTGATTAATGAAGCAATTAGACAGGAAAACATGTTAGAAGGATAGCAATTGGTGTTTAACATTACAAATAAGAAGGTGAGAATGTTGAATTCAAGAGAGAAATATGAAATGTTTAGATAATAAAGAGAATATCGATAATGAAATTGGTTTAAAACCAGTATCTTGAAATTGAGAAAGCTACTTTCTTACAAATATTATAAGATATTATATATATTAGTTGGGGAAGTATAAGGATGATACCCCTGGAGAAACAATGCAAAGAGTTAAGAAAGTTGAAGAAAGATACCCTCGTGAATATTATGATGTTATTTTACTTGAAATACATGAAATAGAAAACATGATTCCAATTTCAGTTTTGGAAAAAGTAATTAAAAATATGAAACTGCCTGAGGAAGGGTTATCTTTTGCTAAATATTTATTACAATATGATAATACGTTGAGTACTCCTTATTTTTATTTTGATCTAAAAATGGGAATACATAGAAATGCATTTATTCTGAAGGAAAATGCAAACCAAGAAATAGAAAAGAAATTTAGAAAAAAGGAACTTTATAGAAGATATTGGAAATTATATATTGAAGATTACGGAATTGTAATTGATGAAAATGCCAATGAATTCTTGATCGATGGAATTTGCCAAAGAATTCTAAGGTATTCATTAAAATATATGCAAGAAATGAATAAAGAAGATAAGTTGGCATCGATTCAAGTCTGTGATCCCATTGAAACTATTTGGAATCAAATAGGAGAACAAGTATATTGTTGGGGATGTGTTGGGGGGAGAATAGCGGTATAGCTTTGGGTATTAGAATGGGGACCACATTTAAGATGGAAGAGATTAGTGAAGGAGTAGAAATACTGTTTCGGAGTTCATAGAACGAAGTTCATCGGAACTTTGTGGTCAGTAGAAATACCTGGTTTCAACATATTTGTACAAATGTTGGGTTGGAATTCGATAAAGATGTTTTCATAAACACGTAGTACAATGATAGAAAAATTTGGGTTGAGTGGAGAACAGAGATTTCCGATGAAAGTCACATCTCCAGCAGAAACTCTCTATATTTGTATTGCGCTTCCATCTTGCAGAGGCGGTTACCACTCACATAGCATGCGACACTATGTTCTTGAGGTGGTCCGTTACTTAAGGGATAAATTGGTAAAACTCAGCAACAAGGTATCAAAAATTAATAGTGGAGTAATACTTATTAAATAAAGTCACGTATGGCTGGAAAAAAAGAATAAAAAATATAGCGTTGGATGTTAAAGTGTAGTAACATATATGATATAAGTTTATTTAGGGAGTTTTTCGTGGAGTTTGTATAATGTTTGAATGAAAAGATACATAGTAGGGAGGTTATAAGTAGATGAGAATAAACTATGAATGTTAGTATAGTTGCTAGTGGAAATAATCATTTATTTGTTTTATGAATTTGTTTTTTTACCGAAAGTATCGGGGAAAGTTAGTTTTTTATGAAGTTGATGGAGTGGTGGTCAATATGTTGAACGAGTTTGGTGTTGGAGGATATAGAGGATTAAAGGATTTAGAATTAGATGATTTAAAGAAAGTAAATATTTTTGTTGGACCCAATAATTGTGGTAAGACATCTATTTTGGAAGCAATTATTTTATCAGGTTTGTTTGATGATCTGGAATTACTGTTGGATGCGTTAGTATCAAGATACCATGGGTTTTCAATGGATTTGTTAGAGTCACTTTTCCCAATTGACTATGATGATCCTATTATTTGTTTGAAATCCAGATGGAATGGAGATGAGGAGATTCTGCATACGCATTTGACGTTTGATCAGGAACAGGTTATTGATAAAAAAGAACCTGGAGTGATAAATGAATCTCTTTCGTTATTTTTTAACTATTCATATGGAAAAGAAAATTCTAATGATACATTGAAGGGAAATTTTAAAGTTCGATTTGAAGAAACAGGAGATAATTTCAGGATTGGAATAGGAGAATCGAAAAAAAATACACTTAAAATGAAAATTCCATGTAAGTTTATCTCTTTTTCAAGATTTGATAACTCAAACCGATTTTTAAAGGATCTGGACAATATTCTAGATAATAATTTAAGACAACAATTGATAGAAATTTTGCAGATTTTCGATCCGGGTATTACGAATTTCGAATTAATTGGAACAAATCGTATTATCAAATTATTTAAAGAAGAAAATAAGAAACCATTGACATTATATGATTATGGCAATGGAATGTATAAGGCTTTTTATATTGGAATGTCAGCATTATTGGCGAAAAATGGTATCTTGCTAATTGATGAGGTGGAAGCGGGAATACACAATAAAGCTCTTCGAAATTTTATTTCAAAACTTATGCAGGTTTGTGAAAAAAATAATGTGCAGTTATTTATGACAACACATAGTTTGGAAGCGATAGATGTATTATTGGAAGATTGTAAGGAGCATTTGGATGATACTGCAATCTATCATATTCGTAAAGGCGAAGACAAAACTATTGCTAAGAGATATAGCGGAAATAAACTGTTGAATTTGAGAAATGAGATAGGGTTTGATGTACGATGAATATTAAAAAATATTATATTTTGATAGCTGAGGGCGTTACCGATTGTTCATTATTGGAAGCGGTTTTGGAACAGTATTTGCAGTTCAGTTCGTTTGCAAAAGTAGATGAATTGCCGGAAATATTTAAAAATATGATAGGGATATATCCAAGTGGTTTGGGAGAACTAAAAAGAACAGATAGTCCGATGTTTTATTATAAGGATGTAATCGGAATAGCAGTGAAACAGGCGAATGGATGTAATAATTTGGCTGCTAAGGCAAGTGCTTTGATCGAAATAATTGATCAATTGGATGTTTATGATCAATTTGGTGGATTTTTGTTATTTGGAGATACTGATGAAAAGACAGAAGATGAAATTAAAACTCTTTTAACGAGGACATTTAAAGAAAGGGATTTTGATTATACTGGAGATGTAATTAAAGCATATGGGCATGAGCTGACTTGTAAGCTTCATTTGTTGCCATCGAGTGGAAGGGGCGCAATTGAAAAAGTACTCTTGAAGTGCGTTGAAAAATCATATGATACACTGACGAAAGATGCTGAAAACTTCAAGATGGTAGTAATGCAACCTGAATATGCAGATATAAGGAAAAAATGTTGGGCAAAAAAAGATGAGATACAAGAGTTTTATGCAGATAAAGTACAATTTGAAGCAATTTCCGCAGTGTTGAAACCGGACCGTCCGGTTCGCTTTGCGATTAAAGATAAAATTATTCGTAAAGAATACTATGATTTATATATGCAAATACCTGATTTTAAAAAGGTATATGATTTTTCAGTAAAAAATTTTGATTATCCCGAAAAACCCTTGAAATACAAGCACATTCGCAGGATTTCAGATTGATTTTACTACCAATTTACTACTTTTAACGGATTGCGCCTTGATATGCCGGAACATCTTGCGAGCATGAAACAACCCAATACAAACGCGACGCACTGGCGGCGCGGCACGTCGGCAATCACACAATTTCATATAGCACCGCACTGGCGGCGTTACCTTATCCCAACCGGGAAACAAGGAACGCCGCTATTTTTTTACCCTCATGTTACGCAGTAGGGGCAAAAAGAGTCTTGCTACACAAGGCTTTGCGGGTACGGTTTTCACAGGGTAAGGGATTGATACCTAAACCCTTAAAATCGCTGTTCTACCGCGTAACAAATATGCAGCAAAGGAGTTGATGAAGCTATGGCAGTTTTCCGCGTGGAGAGAAACACAGGATATACGGTTATGAGCAACCACCATTTACGCAACAAAGAACTTTCCCTAAAGGCAAAAGGGCTGTTATCGCAAATGCTGTCCTTGCCGGAGGATTGGGACTATACCCTTGCGGGACTGTCCTATATCAACCGGGAAAAAATCGACGCTATCCGCGAAGCTGTCCGGGAGCTTGAAAGAGCCGGATATATTCAGCGTTCAAGGGAGCGCGACGAGAAAGGACGCTTGCGGGGAACTGATTACATCATCTATGAGCAGCCGCCTAACTTGGATTTACCTACATTGGAAAATCCAACATTGGAAAATCCTACGCAGGAAAAACCTACGTTGGAAAATCCAATGCAATTAAATAAAGATATACAAAAGACTGACTTACCAAAAAAAGAAAAATCAAATACGGATTTATCAAGTAACCATTCCATTCCTATCCTTTCCCCTAACCCCTCTCCTTTGAGGGAAGAAACGGCAGAGCCGGAACGGAAAGGAACGGAAGCGGCAGACGCATACAGCGTGTATGAGGAAATCATCAAGGACAATATCGAGTATGAGCATTTTATCAAGCATACCAACATTGACAGGGAACGCTTGGACGAGATTGTGTCCCTTATCCTTGAAACTGTCTGCACCAAACGAAAGACAATTCGTATCGCCGGGGACGATTATCCGGCAGAGCTTGTCAAAGCAAAGTTTATGAAGCTGAACAGCAGCCACATTGAATTTGTCTTTGACTGCATGAAAGAGAACACCACGAAAATCCGTAACATCAAGCAATATCTGAAAGCGGTACTTTTCAACGCGCCCAACACCATTGACAGCTATTACACCGCCCTTGTCAACCACGATATGTACGGCGGCTATTAAAAAACAGGAGGATTTTAATATGACACAGAAAACAGGAGCTTTGATTTTTGATGAAACGGCAGACCGTTACGACATTCGCTTTGACCTTAACGACTACTACGGAGGATTGCATTGTGGGGATTGCCTTGAAGTGTTTGTACGCGGCAAATGGAAGCCGACCCGCATGGAGTACGGGGACAACTGGTATCTTGTCGGTGTGAGGGCTTCGGATTTGAACGGGCTGCGGGTGCGTATCTAAAGGCGGCATGAAAAATGTACGCCTTATTTTTATGCCCCGAAGCGGCACACCACCCTAACCAAACTATGAAAGGAGGGATTTCATGCAAGATGAAGTCAATGAAAAAGTCGTGTCTTTAGCAATCAAAACATCTAAGCTGACCGCCGAAGTGCTGCAAAAGGCTATGAAAGCCCTGCTTGCCAAAGGCAAAGGGCAGCTAACCAAAGCCCCGCATGGGAAAATCACTATGCGGCAGCTTATGAAGCAGGGAGAAAAGGTTTCCAACATTGAGATTACCGACCAAAATATCAAAGCCTTTGACCCTATCGCAAGGAAAAGCGGGCTTGATTACAACGTCAAGAAGATTGAGAACGGCAAGCCGCCGACCTATCTTGTGTCTTTTAAGGGCAAGGATATTGACGTTATGACCGAAGCGTTCCGGGAATTTACCGCAAAGAAATTAGGCAGGGATAAAAAGCCCTCTATCCGCAAGCTGCTTTCCACTCTGAAAGACAAGGCGGCAGCTCTGAACGCACAGAAGGACAAAGTGAAGAAAAAGGACAGGGAGGTATCGCTATGAAGCCGGAACTTAAAAAGCTGCTTATCCTAAATGCCCCCTATCTGCTCTTTGTCTATCTCTTTGACAAAATCGGACAAGCGGTACGCCTTGCGCCGGGGGCTGACCTTTCCGGCAAGGTGCTTTCCCTTGCAGACGGCTTTTCCGCTGCCTTTGCAACCCCGCTTCCGAGCCTTGCCCCTATGGATTTGCTTATCGGTATTGTGGGGGCTGTCCTTATCCGGCTTATGGTGTACTTCAAAGGCAAGAACGCGAAGAAATACCGAAAAGGTATCGAATACGGTTCAGCCCGTTGGGGCAACGCCGAAGATATAAAGCCCTATACCGACCCGGTATTTCAAAATAACGTGCTTCTGACACAGACGGAACGGCTTACCATGAACAGCCGCCCGAAGCAGCCGAAGTATGCAAGGAATAAAAATATCCTTGTTATCGGGGGAAGCGGCAGCGGCAAGACGAGATTTTTTGTGAAGCCCAACTTAATGCAAATGCACTCAAGCTACGTTGTAACTGACCCGAAAGGTACGGTTTTAGTCGAGTGTGGGAAGCTCTTACAGCGCGGCGGGTATCGGATAAAGGTGCTGAACACGATAAATTTTAAGAAATCCATGCGTTATAATCCCTTTGCCTATATCCGCAGCGAAAAAGACATTTTGAAACTGGTAAATACCTTGATTGCCAACACCAAAGGGGACGGGGAAAAAGCCGGGGAGGATTTTTGGGTAAAATCGGAACGGCTCTTTTACTGCGCCCTTATCGGCTACATTTGGTACGAAGCCCCGGAGGAAGAAAAGAACTTCACGACGCTGCTTGAAATGATAAATGCCAGTGAAGCCCGCGAGGACGACCCGGAATTTCAGTCCCCCGTTGACCTCATGTTTGAACGGTTGGAGGAAAAAGACCCGGAACACTTTGCCGTCCGGCAGTACAAGAAATTCCTGTTATCTGCGGGAAAGACACGAAGCTCTATTCTCATTTCCTGCGGTGCGCGGCTTGCCCCTTTTGACATTAAGGAGCTGCGCGACCTTATGGAAACCGACGAAATGGAGCTTGACACCATAGGCGACCGCAAGACCGCCCTGTTTGTTATCATCAGCGACACCGACGATACTTTTAACTTTGTCGTGAGTATTCTTTACACGCAGCTTTTCAATCTGCTTTGCGACAAGGCAGATGATGAATACGGCGGCAGGCTGCCCGTCCATGTGCACTGTCTGTTAGACGAGTTTGCAAATATCGGGCAGATACCGAAGTTTGAAAAGCTCATAGCCACCATACGAAGCCGGGAAATCTCCGCGTCGATTATCTTACAGTCGCAAAGCCAGTTAAAGGCAATCTATAAGGACAACGCCGATACCATAGTCGGCAACTGCGACACCACCCTTTTCTTGGGCGGCAAGGAGAAAACCACCCTCAAAGAAATGTCGGAAATCTTGGGGAAAGAAACCATTGACAGCTTCAACACTTCCGAGAACCGGGGGCGCGAGGTATCGCATGGGCTGAACTATCAGAAGTTAGGCAAGCAGCTTATGACGGAAGATGAAATAGCGGTTATGGACGGCGGGAAATGTATTTTACAGCTACGAGGGGTGCGCCCGTTCTTCTCTGATAAGTACGACATTACAAAGCACCCCAACTATAAATATCTTTCCGACTATGACAAGAAAAATACTTTTGATATGGAAAAGCATTTAAGGCGCAGACCCGCCCTTGTGAAGCCGGACGAAGTATTTGACTACTACGAAATCAGCGAAAGCGATTTGCAGGAGGACACCGACCATGAATAGACGTATCAGAAAGAAAAAGGACAAGAAAATCACAGAAGCCATAAACGGGCTTGTTTCGATTGCTGAACGACGGGAACAGCAGCGGCAGGCTGCTATCCGGCAGTTTGTGAAACGGTGTGAAGCCCTGTATGAGCAGCAGCGAAAAGAAAGGAGGAATTGACGCAGTAACAAAGAAAAAGACAACTTGCATGATACGCGCCCCTACAAAAATTCCTATCGCCCACACTGACAACTGAATACCGCCGCGCAGCAGACATTTAGGCAGCGCGGGGACTTATGACCGCGGCAGTTTGAAAACTGACCGCCGTTTTTTATGCCCTTTTACGGGCAAGCCGCATTTGCGGCAGAAAGGAGTTTTATGGAATTTTTCAACAGCGCAATCGGCGTATTACAGACTTTGGTTATCGCTCTTGGAGCAGGACTTGGCATTTGGGGCGTTATCAATCTCTTGGAGGGCTACGGAAATGATAATCCGGGCGCAAAATCACAGGGCATTAAGCAGCTCATGGCGGGCGGCGGCGTTGCCCTTATCGGCACTATCCTTGTACCTCTGCTTTCCGGCTTGTTCGGTTAAGCGCGGGTAGCTGCCTATGCAGAGCATACTTGACGCGATTAACGAATGGATAAAGGAAATCCTTATCGGAGCGATAAACGGTAATCTGTCAACTATGTTCGGGGACGTAAACGAAAAAGTCGGGACTATCGCAAACGAGGTAGGACAGACCCCGCAGGGTTGGAACGCAAATATTTTCAGCATGATACAGACCCTTTCTGAAAATGTAATCGTTCCGATTGCGGGGCTTGTCATTACCTATGTCCTATGCTACGAGCTAATCAGCATGGTAACGGAAAAGAACAATATGCACGACATAGACACATTCATGTTCTTTAAGTGGATATTCAAAGCCTTTGTCGCGGTGTTTATCGTAACCAACACGTTCAACATCACAATGGCGGTCTTTGATATGGCGCAGCATATCGTTTCCGGCGCAGCGGGGGTTATCGGCGGCGATACGAATATCGACGTTGCCGAAGCCCTTGCCGCCATGCAGGAGGGGCTTGAAGATATGGAAATCCCCGAACTGCTCTTACTTGTGCTTGAAACAAGCCTTGTAAGCCTTTGCATGAAAATCATGTCCGTACTGATAACCGTTATCCTCTACGGCAGAATGATAGAGATTTACCTTTACTGTTCGGTATCGCCTATTCCATTTGCGACCATGACCAACAGAGAATGGGGACAGATTGGAAACAACTACCTAAAAGGGCTGTTCGCTCTTGGTTTTCAAGGCTTCCTCATTATGATATGTGTCGGTATTTACGCCGTACTGGTAAACGATATGATAATCGCAGACAATCTGCACAGCGCGGTATTTTCCCTTGCCGCCTATACGGTTATCCTCTGTTTTTCCCTGTTCAAATCCGGCACACTGGCAAAATCCATATTCAACGCCCACTAAGGGCAGAAAGGAGGTATTTTCTTGGCGTATGTACCTGTACCCAAAGACCTTTCCAAAGTCAAAACAAAAGTCGCTTTCAATCTGACAAAGCGGCAAATCGTTTGTTTTGCGGCGGCTCTCTTAATCGGACTGCCGCTGTTTTTTTTGCTCAAAGGCAGCGCAGGGACAAACCTTGCGGCTATGGCGATGATTGTCGTCATGCTCCCCTGTTTCCTGCTTGCCATGTATGAAAAACATGGGCAGCCCCTTGAAGTGGTGGTAAGAAATGTCGTTCAGACAAAGTTTACCCGCCCAAAGGAGCGACCTTACAGAACCGAAAACCTATACGCTGTCTTGGAAAAGCAGCGAAAACTTGAAAAGGAGGTATCAGCGATTGTCAAAAGGACAAACAAAAAAGACGCGGGAAGCCGCAGGAAACAGGCGTAAGCTGACCCGCGCCGAAAAGAAACAGATTGCCGAAGCTATCCGAAAGGCAAAGGGGGACGGCAAAGCCCGCACCGCACAGCAGACCATTCCTTACCTTGCCATGTACCCGGACGGTATCTGCAAGGTTACGGAAAAGAGATATTCAAAGTGCGTCGTGTTCGAGGACATCAATTATCAGCTTGCACAGGCAGACGATAAGACCGCCATTTTTGAAAACTGGTGCGATTTCCTCAACTACTTTGACGCGAGCGTGAGCGTGCAGCTTTCTTTCATCAATCAAGGGACGCAGCGGGAACAGGCAGAAAAAGCTATCACTATCCCGGCACAGGAGGACGCTTTTAACTCTATCCGCACCGAGTATTCGGATATGCTGAAAAATCAGCTTAGTAAAGGCAACAACGGGCTTGTGAAGCACAAATACATTACCTTTACCGTTGAAGCCGATAACAAGGCGGCTGCAAAATCAAGACTTTCCCGTATCGAAACCGACGTGTTTAACAATTTCAAGGTGCTTGGCGTAACCGCCCGCCCCTTATCCGGCTATGAACGCTTAAAGGTGCTGCATGGGGTATTCCACCCGGAGGGCGAGCCGTTCTCCTTTTCCTTTGACTGGCTTACCCCGTCGGGGCTGTCTACAAAGGATTTTATCGCCCCGTCCTCTTTCCGTTTTGGCGAGGGCAGATATTTCCGCATGGGGAAGAAAATCGGCGCGGCGAGCTTCCTTGAAATCCTTGCGCCGGAGCTTAACGACCGTATGCTTGCCGACATACTGGACTTGGAAACAGGGGTAATCGTCAATTTACATATCCGCAGTATCGACCAGTCGGAAGCAATCAAGACCATTAAGCGCAAAATCACAGACCTTGACAAGATGAAGATTGAGGAACAGAAAAAAGCGGTTAGAAGCGGCTATGACATGGATATAATCCCGTCCGACCTTGCCACCTTTGGCAGCGAAGCAAAGAACTTGTTGCAGGACTTACAGAGCCGCAACGAGCGAATGTTTCTCCTTACGTTCCTTGTGGTAAACATGGCAGACACGAAGCGGAAACTGGAAAATGATATTTTCGCTGCGGCGGGTATCGCACAGAAATACAACTGCCGCCTGACACGCCTTGACTATCAGCAGGAAGCAGGGCTTTTATCCAGTGTGCCGATTGGGGAAAACCTTATCCCGATACAACGGGGGCTTACCACATCAAGCACCGCTATTTTCATTCCCTTTATCACGCAGGAGCTTTTTCAGACGGGGCAAGCCCTGTACTATGGCTTGAACGCCCTTTCTAACAACATGATACTCTGCGACAGAAAGCAGCTCAAAAATCCCAACGGGCTTATATTGGGAACGCCGGGAAGCGGAAAATCTTTTGCGGCAAAAAGGGAAATGACGAATGCTTTCCTCATTACCGACGACGACATTATCATCTGCGACCCGGAAGCCGAGTATTTTTCCCTTGTGCAGCGTCTTAATGGGCAAGTGATACGTCTTTCCCCTACGGGCAGGGGCATTGACGGCAAGCCCCAGTATGTAAACCCTATGGACATAAACCTTAATTACAGCGAGGACGACAACCCCCTTGCGCTGAAAAGTGATTTTATCCTTTCCCTTTGCGAGCTTGTTATCGGAGGCAAGGAGGGTTTGCAGCCTGTCGATAAGACCGTCATTGACAGGGCTGTAAGAAATGTGTACCGCCCGTTCCTTGCAGACCCCGACCCGGCAAAAATGCCTATCTTGGGCGACCTTTACGACGAGCTGTTAAGACAGCCGGAGCCGGAAGCTGCCCGTATCGCGGCGGCATTGGAGCTGTATGTTTCCGGCAGCCTTAACGTATTCAACCACAGAACCAACGTGGAACTTTCTAACCGCCTTGTCTGCTTTGATATAAAGCAGCTTGGAAAGCAGCTTAAAAAGTTAGGTATGCTCATTGTGCAAGACCAGACATGGAACAGGGTAACGATAAACCGGGCAGAGAAAAAGGCGACCCGCTACTATATGGACGAATTTCACTTGCTCTTAAAAGAGGAACAGACCGCCGCTTACAGCGTGGAGATTTGGAAGCGTTTCCGTAAATGGGGCGGTATCCCAACAGCCATTACGCAGAACGTCAAAGACCTTTTGGCAAGCCGCGAGGTGGAAAATATCTTTGAGAACAGCGATTTTGTCCTCATGCTCAATCAAGCGCAGGGCGACCGTACTATCCTTGCAAAGCAGCTTAATATTTCCCCGCAGCAGATGAAGTATGTTACCCACACCGAAGCGGGCGAGGGGCTTATCTTCTATGGAAATGTGGTGCTGCCTTTTGTAGACCGCTTCCCGAAAGATACCGAGCTTTACAGGGTAATGACAACGAAGCCGGAGGAAGTTTCCGAAAGCGGAAAGTGAGGTGCAGACCATGAAGCAATATAAATCCCGCGATAAAATCACACAGAAAATGACCCGCGACGGGCTTATTGAGGTAAACGAAACACAGCAGACCGCCGAGCGTATCAGTAAACGGGAACAGGACGCGGATTTTCAAAAGTCCCCGGAGCAGCAAGCGGCGCAGGACGGGACGCAGCTTCAAGGTGTAGCGTCCCAAACTTCCCCGTTACCCCACGCACCGGGAGCTTCCCCCGCAAGGGACACCGCCACAGCAGAGCGCGTTATGGAGCATATCGAAGCAGCACAGACCCGCAGAGCCAGTAAAAAAGCGGTACATAAAGCACAGGAGGAAGTTACCGTACAAACAACATCTTCCCGCTTGCAGTTTACCGAGGAAGAACTTGCCGTCCCGGAACTGGAATGCTATATTGAGAAATCAAACAAAGCCGCTGACCGACTGGACGCAGCAAAGGCAGCTATCCCGAAGCAAAAGAAACTGGTTAAGGAGCGCACCTTTGACGAAGCCGCAGGAAAGGCAAAGACCCGACTTCACTTTGAAGAACAGGAAAAACCGATACCCGGCGGCAAAAAAGGAAACCCGCTGTCCCGCCCCGCACAGGAAGCAGGGATTTTCGTCCACAACAAGATACATTCCGTTGAAAAGGACAATTCCGGCGTTGAGGGGGCGCATAAATCGGAGGAACTTGCCGAGCGCGGCGCGAAATACGGGGCGCGGAAGTTAAAACAGGGCTACCGCAGCCATAAGCTGAAACCTTACCGGGAAGCGGCAAAGGCAGAAAAGGCAGCATTTAAGGCAAACGTCAACTTCCAGTATCACAAAACCCTGCACGACAACCCGCAGCTTACTTCTAACCCGCTTTCCCGTTTCATGCAGAAACAGCAGATAAAACGCCAGTATGCAAAGGCGGCAAAGAAAGGAGGGGCAAAAGCCGCAGCGGAAGCCACAAGAAAGACGGCGAAGAAAACCGCCGAGGAAACGAGGAAAGCCGCCGCATTTGCGGCAAGACACCCGGCGGGCATTTTGATTGCAGTTGCCGCGCTGCTTCTCTTTATTATGATTTCCGCAGGGCTGTCCTCTTGCGGGGCTATGTTTTCGGGCTTGACAAACGGGGTGCTTGGCACTTCCTACACATCCGAGGACAGCGACCTTGTGGCAGTTGAAAACAACTATGCCGCATTGGAAAACGGGCTGCAAAGTGAGATTGACAATATCGAAAGCACCCACCCCGGCTATGATGAATACCGCTACGACCTTGACAGTATCGGGCATAACCCCCACGAACTTGCGTCTTATTTGACCGCCCTCTTGCAGAGCTACACCCCGCAGAGCGCACAGGCAGAGCTTGAACGTATCTTTTCCATGCAGTACACCTTGACGCTGACCGAGGAAGTGGAAATACGCTACCGCACCGAAACAAGTACCGACCCGGAAACCGGGGAAACCACCACCGAGGAAGTCCCTTATGAGTATTACATCTTGAATGTGAAACTGACAAATAAGCTGATTTCCGAGCTTGCGGAGGAACTTCTTACGCCACAGCAGCTTGAAATGTTTCATGTGTACTTGGAAACAAGCGGCAACAAACCGCTGATTTTTGGCGGCGGTTCTCCCGACGGAAGCCCGTCTGAGGATTTAAGCGGCGTGGAGTTTGTAAACGGTACGCGCCCCGGAAATCAAGAGCTTATGGAACTTGCAAAACAGCAAGTCGGAAACGTGGGCGGCTACCCTTACTGGTCTTGGTACGGCTTTAACAGCCGCGTGGAATGGTGCGCCTGTTTTGTATCATGGTGCTACAATCAAGCCGGAAAAAGCGAACCCCGATTTGCGGGCTGCGAATGGCAGGGTGTCCCTTGGTTTCAGTCAAGGGGACAATGGGGCGCACGCGGCTATGAGAATATCGCACCGGGCGACGCGATCTTTTTCGATTGGGATTTAGACGGTGTTGCCGACCATGTGGGGCTTGTGCTTGGCAGGGACGGCAGCCGCGTCTATACCGTTGAGGGCAATTCCGGCGACGCTTGCAAGATAAAGAGCTATGACCTTAACTATCAATGTATCAAAGGCTACGGGCTGATGAACTGGTAAAGCAGCCCAAAAAAAGAAAGGAGAAATGACCTATGGCAAACAATAAAATCGACCGTATCAATAAGGAAATCGCAAAGACCCGCGAGAAAATCACAGAGTATCAGAACAAGTTAAAAGGACTGGAAGCGCAGAAAACCGAAGCGGAAAACCTTGAAATCGTGCAGCTTGTACGAGCTATGCGTCTGACCCCGCAGGAACTGAACGCTATGCTGTCCGGCGGCGGTATTCCCGGCATGACTGCCGCACCCGCAGAAGAAAACGAACAGGAGGAAAATGCAGATGAAGAATAAACTGAAAAAGACCATGACTGCCCTTTGTGCCGCCCTTATCCTTATGGGCGGTTTTTCTGTCCCTGCCTATGCACAGGGCGCAGCCACAGAGCCGCCCGCCGGGGACGCGACCAACGACAGTAATGTAGTTGTGGAGGAAAAAGAGGAAACGCCGCCCCTTACCCCAAAGGGAAACGCTACACTGGTTGACGATTACGGCGGCAATAAGCAACTTATCACTGTTACCACCAAAGGCGGCAACTATTTCTATATCCTCATTGACCGCGCCGCCGAGGGCGAACAGACCGTACATTTCCTAAATCAAGTGGACGAAGCCGACCTTATGGCACTGACCGAAAACGGCGAAGCTGCCAAAAAGCCGGAAATCTGTAACTGTACGGAAAAATGCGAAGTCGGAAAGGTAAACACGTCCTGCCCGGTATGTGTTACCAGTATGACAGGCTGCACAGGCAAAGAACCTACCCCAACACCAACGGAGCAGCCGGAAGAACTGAAAGAAAAAGGCGGCAATCCCGGTGTGGTGCTTGCCTTAGTCCTCTTTGCCCTGCTTGGTGGCGGCGCAGCGTTCTACTACTTTAAGTTTCTAAAGCCGAAGCAGAATGTAAAGGGCGATACCGACCTTGAAGATTTTGAATTTGAGGACTACGACGAGGACGAGCCGGAAGCAGATACCGGGGAAACTCCCGAAGATGAAGAAACGGAGGAAGAAACCCTATGACCCTGTTTACCAACAATCCCTTTGAAAAGATGATGATACAGAAACCGAACGGGCGGCGTGATAATGCGCCGCCTGTTCCTTATCCCCCTGCTTGTGCTTCCTGCCCTTACAAGGGACAGTCCCCTTGTGTGGGGTACTGTCTGAAACAGGTACAGGAGAAAAAGAAAACCGAGCCGGAACGCTGAAAGGAGGAACTTATATTTGATTTTAGTTATCGCAGAAAAGCCCAGTGTGGCACAGACAATCGCTGCCGTACTGGGGGCAAAGGAAAAGAAAGACGGATTTCTCACAGGAAGCGGCTATATCGTTTCTTGGTGCGTGGGACATTTGGTAGGGCTTGCGGAAGCTGCCACCTACGGGGAACAATATAAAAAGTGGAGCTATGACAGCTTACCGATTTTGCCGCAGGAATGGAAGTACACCGTTGCTTCTGACAAGGAAAAGCAATTCAAAACCCTAAAAGAGCTTATGCACCGGGCAGACGTTTCCGAAGTCGTCAATGCCTGCGACGCGGGGCGCGAGGGCGAACTCATTTTCCGCTTTGTCTATGAAATGGCGGGCTGCAAGAAACCTATGCGCCGCCTTTGGATTTCTTCTATGGAGGACAGCGCAATCAAAGAGGGCTTTTCCCGTCTGAAGAACGGCGAGGAATACGACGCGCTCTTTGCTTCCGCATTGTGCAGGGCAAAGGCTGACTGGTTAATCGGTATCAATGCCACCCGCCTTTTCTCTGTCCTTTACAATCATACCTTGAACGTGGGACGCGTACAGACCCCGACCTTAAAAATGCTTGTTGACCGGGACGCAGCGATTACCACATTTAAGAAAGAAAAATACTACCATGTGCGCCTTGTCTTATCCGGCGCGGAAGCTGCAAGCGAAAAACTATCTGACCGTTCCGAAGCTGACAAGCTGAAAGCTGCTTGCGAAGTGTCAAAAGCAGTCTGTGCTTCCCTTGTGAAAGAGAAAAAGACCGCAGCCCCGCCGAAGCTCTTTGACCTTACTTCTTTACAGAGGGAAGCAAACCGCCTGTTCGGTTATACCGCAAAGCAGACCCTTGACCTTGCACAATCTCTGTATGAAAAAAGACTTCTTACTTATCCGAGAACAGACAGCGCATTTCTGACCGACGACATGAGCGACACAGCGGCGGGCATTATCAAGCTGCTTTGTGGGAAATTTTCTTTTATGGCGGGAAAAGACTTCACGCCGGAGCTTGGAAAGGTGCTGAACAGTAAAAAGGTATCAGACCACCATGCCATTATCCCGACTATGGAGCTTGCAAAGACCGACCTTGCCACGCTGCCGGAAAGCGAAAGGAATATCCTTACCCTTGCCGGGGCGCGTCTGCTCATGGCGACCGCTGCACCGCATACCTTTGAAGCGGTTACAGCAGTTTTTGAATGTGCCGGACAGTCTTTTATCGCAAGGGGAAAAACGGTGCTGTCCGACGGGTGGAAAGAGATTGACCGAAGATACAGGGCAGCCTTAAAGAACAAGCCCGAAACGGACGACGCAGACAGTGACACAGAAAAGACCCTGCCGCCATTTACCGAGGGACAGACCTTTGAAAATCCGACGGCAAAGGTAACGGAGCATGACACAACACCGCCAAAACCTCACAACGAAGCGTCGCTGCTCTCTGCTATGGAGCGCGCCGGAAGTGAGGACACCGACCCGGACGCAGAACGCAAAGGGCTTGGAACTCCCGCCACCCGCGCCGCCGTCATTGAAAAACTGGTAAAGGGCGGCTTTGTGGAGCGAAAAGGCAAGCAGCTACTTCCCACAAAGGACGGTATCAATCTTGTGTGTGTCCTGCCGGACACCTTGACAAGCCCGCAGCTTACCGCAGAATGGGAAAACAATCTGACGCAGATTGCCAAAGGCAAGGCAGACCCCGCCGCATTTATGGAGGGTATCGAGGATATGGCGCGGGAACTGGTAAAGACCTATCCGTTTCTTTCTGATGATAAAGCGCAGATGTTCAAGCCGGAACGGGAAGCGTTGGGAAGCTGCCCCCGCTGCGGTTCTCCTGTCTATGAGGGAAAGAAAAACTACTATTGCAGCAATAAGGAATGTAGCTTTACCATGTGGAAAAATGACCGTTTCTTTGAAGAACGAAAAGTAACCTTTACCCCCAAAATTGCCGCTGCACTCTTACAATCCGGCAAAGTAAATGTGAAAAAGCTCTATTCCCCAAAGACGGGCAAAACCTACGACGGAACTATCGTATTGGCTGATACAGGCGGGAAATATGTCAACTACCGCATTGAACTGTCGAAGAAGAAATAACTGAATAGCAAGCATAGGAAAAGAGTACCCTTTTCCGTAAAATCCCTGCTTTCTCTACCGAGAACGGCGGGGATTTTTGCTTGTTGGGAAGTTTCCCAAACCCTCTGTTTTATGGAGGGTTTTACCCTCTGAAACCGAAGAAAGGAGGTTACACATGGCAAGTTTACGGGACACCGTAAAGGACTATCAAGAAGAATTAAGGGACGGTATCGCTTGGGTGGCGTTTTGGAAAACGGGACGTTCTTGGAACGCCGAATATTTCCACCTTGAAATGAGCGACTACATTTACCCGGAGGACAGAAGCCGCATGGAAGAAATCAAACAGGCTGACCCTGCCGCCGTTGTGGTAAACGGCTATTATTCCGGCTATCTTGGCGAGGATATGAACCTTGACGAGCTGACCGCCGGGGTGCGCCGCCACTACGAAAACGGATATAGCAATATCGGGGAATTTATCGAAGCCCACGACGACAGGCTGCCGCCGGAGCTTATCGAGGAAGCAAGAGCCGCCGCCCACGCTGCGGGGCTTCCTTTCTCTGAAAAAGCCTACCGGGACGGCGAAGAACCCGACCCCTATATTTTTGACGGGAGCATGAGCATGGAGGACTACGAACTTATGCACCGTATGATTGAAAACGAAAGGAGCGAACGCATGGTAGAAACGATTTTAAGCGGGTATCTTTCTAATCTTGGAAAGTACACCGAGGGCAGACCTGCGGGCGAATGGGTATCATTCCCCACGACTGCCGAGCATTTGAAAGAAGTCTTTGACCGTATCGGGATAGACGGCAAAAACTACGGGGAGCTGCATATCACAGAATACCAGTCCTCTATTGCAGGACTGGCAGGAAAATTGACCGAGCTTGAAAGCCTTGACGAACTGAACTATTTGAGCGAACTTTTGAAAATGCAGTTTGACGACGACCGGGAAAAATTTGTTGCAGCTATGGAATACGGCGACCATACAAGGGACTTGCAGGATATTATCAACCTTGCACAAAACCTTGATTGTTACTGGCTTTACCCGTCCGTACAGAGTGAGGAAGATTACGGGCATTATCTGATTGAAGAACTGGACGAGTTGGAGCTGCCCGAAGAAGCAAAAAAATATTTCATGTATGAGGAATACGGGCGGGACGCTGCTATCAATGACGGGGGCAGCTTTACCGAGCAGGGCTATATCTACAATAACCGCAACACCTTTACACAGTGGTACGACGGGCGCGACGTGCCGGAGGAATACCGGGTAACGCCGCAGCCGCCAGTACAGGAAAAGGAACAGGCAGACCTTGACGCTTCCGCAGCCATACAAACCGCCGCCACAGAGCAGCCCCCGGTTCTCCCGATTATCCTATCTTCTGAAAAGCCCGCCGATAAAATGAAAGAGATTACCGACCGACTGGAACAGGGAATTTTAGGACTGTATGAAAGCGACCGTTACGCCGATTATCTGCGTACCATGTCAAAATTCCATGATTACAGCCTTAACAATACAATCCTTATCGCCATGCAGGGCGGCAATCTTGTGAAAGGCTATAAACAATGGGAAAAGGAATTTGACCGCCATGTAAAGCCCGGAGAAAAAGCTATCAAGATACTTGCACCGTCCCCGTTTACCGTCAAGAAGCAGGTGGAAAAAATCGACCCGGACACCCAAAAGCCTGTTTTCGATAAGGACGGAAAACCTGTTACCGAAGAAAAAGAAATCAAGATACCCGCTTTTCGTGTAGTATCTGTCTTTGATATTTCACAGACCGAGGGAAAAGAACTTCCTGCCCTTACCTATGAGCTTACGGGCAACGTGGAACAATACAAGGATTTTTTCGCTGCCCTTGAAAAGACTTCCCCGTTTGCTATGGGATTTGAAGCACTAAGCGGCGGCGTAAAAGGACGCTGCAATTATGAGGAAAAGCGTATCTTCATCAACGAGGGCATGGACGAATTGCAGAATATCAAGACCGCAATCCATGAAATCGCCCACGCCACGCTGCATGATACCGCCCTTGCCATGCCGGAACGCCCCGACCGCCGCACCCGCGAGGTACAGGCGGAAAGCGTCGCCTATGCGGTCTGCCAACATTACGGGCTTGATACGTCGGACTATTCTTTTGGGTATATCGCCGGGTGGAGCAGCGGAAAAGAACTTGCAGAACTGAAAGGCTCTCTTGAAACAATCCGCAGCACCGCCGCAAATCTGATTGATACCATAGACGGACATTTTGCAGAAATCCAAAAGGCACAGGATAAGGAACAGACCACCGAACAGGCACAGCCCGCACAGGAAGCCGCCAAACAGCCCGAAACAAAAGCAGCCGCGCCGGAGCTTCCCGAAGAAACAGCCCCGGTACAGGAAAAAGAAGCACAGCCGGAACAGGCTGCACCCGCCGCCCCTTATTATACTATCAATGAAGCTGCCGCCAAACGTGCAAAGGATATGAACAGTTTTTCCGATTATAAGCAAGGCAGCGCGACGGCTGAATACAGGCACTATGTAGATGAAGCCGTACAACTTGCAGAAAGGCAGAAACAGCGGGTAGACCCGATGTACCATGAGAAAATCGACAGCCTGCTTGACACCTATGCCCGGAAACTGGCGGCGAACATGAATAAAGGCTATGAGATTGACGCGCGTGTTCCCTCTATCCTGATTGCGGGCGGCTCTAACTTCCCCACAAGGAAGAAAGAAAAGCAGAACGCAGCCCGCGACAGCAATTACCGGGAATGGCAGGACATACAAGGGCTTCTTGATAAAATCCGCAGTACCGGCATGGGCGGTATCAGCGCAGACGACCCGCAGGCAGTACAGAAGTTAGAAAAGAAACTGGAAAGCCTTGAAAAATCACAGGAAACCATGAAAGCCGTAAACGCCTACTACCGCAAGCATAAGACCCTTGACGGCTGCCCGCATTTACCGCCGGAGGAACTGGAAAAATTGAAAGCAGACATGGCGAGCAGTTGGCATTTGGAGGACAAGCCCTTTGCGACTTGGGCGTTATCCAACAACAGCGCAGAAATCCGGCGCGTGAAAGACCGTATCAAATCCCTTTCACAGCAAAAAGAAATCGGTTTTGTAGGTTGGGAATTTGACGGCGGCAAGGTGGAAGCAAACACCGAAGCGAACCGACTGCAAATCTTCTTTGAGGATAAGCCGGACGAAGCCACGCGGGAAACCTTAAAAAGTAATGGCTTCCGTTGGTCGCCAAAAGCCGGGGCATGGCAGCGGCAGCTTACCAGTAACGCCTACTATGCGGCTGATTATGTGAAAGCGATTGCTCCCCTTACCGGGGAAAAGCCTACCGAGTTACAGCGGGCGCATATCCGGCAGCAAAAGGTAGCTGCACAGGAACAACCCGCACAGGAGCAGCCGGAGCAGGAAGCCCCACAGGACAAAGACACCTTTTCCATTTATCAGATAAAAGGCGGGGACGAAACAAGGGACTTGCGTTTTGAGCCTTACGACCGTCTGATTGCCGCCGGACACCGGGTAGACCCGAAAAACTATGCCCTTGTCTATTCCGCACCTCTTACGCCGGGGACTTCCCTTGAAGATATTTACACCCGCTTTAATATCGACCACCCGAAAGATTTTAAGGGACACAGCCTTTCTGTTTCCGACGTAGTGGTGCTTCATCAGAACGGGCAGGACACCGCCCACTATGTAGACAGCTTCGGTTATAAGAAAGTGCCGGAATTTTTGCAGCCGGAAAACTATCTGAAAACTGCCGAGCAGACCACCGAGCAAAACTACAACATGATTGACGGGCAGATAAACAACACCCCGACCGTCGCAGAATTGGAAGCAAAGGTAAAGACAGGAGAAACCATTTCCCTTGTTGACCTTGCGGAAACTGTCAAGGCTGACAAGGAACGTGGCAAGGCAGCAAAAACGGAAAAGAAGCCCTCTATCCGGGCGCAGCTTAAAGCAGCGAAAGAACAGACACCGAAGAAACAGGCAAAACAGAAAACACAGGATTTGGAAAGGAGCTGACGCATGAATAAGTTTGAAAACGTGGATATTTTCGCTTCTCTTGACGCTATCATGCGGCAGAATACAGGATTTTTCCAAAGTGATTTTGACATTGACAAGGAGATTATCGCAAAAGCAGCGGCAAGCCCTAACAGAGAGGATAAGACGCTGCTATGGTTTTGCCGCCCGTCCGGGACGCATTGTTTTAAGGAGCGCGACGTGTTCCTAAAGGATACCGCCGCCCACAATACATGGTGTTTTTACAAAGAGCAGACCTGCGACTGCGTTCTTGCCTATGCCGTCGAGCTGACGGGCAGGGAGCGCGGGAAAATCAAAGGCAATCTTTATGAGCTTGACTATGCAAGGCAGTATGAGCGCGTTAAGGACAATGCGCTTGCCGCCGACACAGTCAAGTTGATTTATGAGCATGGGACAAGGGAGATACCCGCCGGACAGCATTTTAACGGAAATCCCGATACTTCTTTAGGGAAGTTTGAACACTTTGAAGCAGTACCCAACGACCCGGACGCGCTACAATTCCTTTTACGGGAAGAAAAGCAAAAACGGGATAAACTGACACCGGGCGACTTCAAGGAACATACCGCCGCCCTGCGTGCTGGGCTGATTGAAGCCGAAGCGCGGCGCATTGTGCAGGAAATGAAGCGCAGGGACACGCCCAATAGCCCTAATAGGACACATTTCATGGTGGAGCTGTCCCCGACATTTATGCAGCTTGCGTCCTCTAAGGACACCGACCGTCTGTTTTCCATGTTGCCCTATAAGACACTTTCCTTTTCCAAAATCGAGGGCAGACATGGAACATACGCCTTGATTGATAAAAATGAAAACCGGGGCACAGATATTCGCAGGGTGCGCCCCTCAATCCGGGCGCAGCTTGCCGCTGACAAAAGAAAAGCCGCCCCGAAAAAGGCGGCTGTAAAATCAAAAAATCACGAATTGGAGGTATGAGCATGATTAGACTGACAGTTGAAGAAACAAACCTGTTGAGCATTTACAATGAGGACGGCAAACGTGGGCTTACAGAAAACATCAACGCTGCGCTGCCGTTCATGGACGAGGATATGCGGGAACTGGCGAAACGCACCCTTGCGAAAATCGCACCTCTGACAGAAAATGAGTATGCGGAGCTTGCTATTTTCGCCGCTGATGAGGTATGACCGGGATAAAGCGGCTTACACCACCCCAAAGCCGGAAAGTCAACAGCCTTATAAAAAAGGAGTGCTGCAACTGCGATAACGGACACTGTATTTTACTGGACGACGGGGAGGAATGTGTCTGCCCGCAGCTTATTTCCTATTCGCTTCTTTGCAAATGGTTTCAGACCGCCGTATTGCCCCTTGATAAGCTGCTGTATGCAGAGCTTTTCAAGACCGAGGATAAAAAGCGTTGTACCGAGTGCGGAACTTCTTTTGCGTCCACCTCTAACAGCGTCAAATACTGCCCGGACTGCCGGAAGCGTATTACCCGCAGACAGGCAGCGGAGCGCATGAGAAAACGGCGCGCCCTTGTTACGTAGTAGGGGCAAAAAAAGCCTTGATTTACGGGGCTTTCAGTGCTTGAAAATGACGCGGCAAGGGTTTTATACCTTATCCCCTAAAAATGACGTTCTATTGCGTAACAGATACCAAAAACGCACCTACATAAAACAGGGCGCGGACAGTCTTTTGTTGGCTGTCTGCGCCCTGTTCTTTTACTTTATTCGTGCAGTTCTTCTATATCCTTTATTCGGTTTTCCAATAGGATATACAGCTCTCCATTCTCTCCCCTTATAACCAGAGTATCATTTTCATCGGAATAAGTTCCATATTCCACACATTCTATATATCCGATAAGTGTATTTCCGTCCTCAAAAGTAATTTGGATTTTACTGTCTGCGTTAATATAAGTTTCTACGCCATAACTGCCATTTTCTAATGTTATTCTGTAACATGGTGTAATACCAACCATTTTCATAATTATTCCCGTTCCTTTCCTTTCTTCCGTTCCGGCTCTTTGCCTTGCCGCAAAATATTGTCTATGTTCTGTTTGATAACGTCGTATTCCTTGACCTGTTTTTTCAGCTTGCCATAATCAGCGTAAAGGGCTTCTTTTTGCGCTTGTAGTTTCCCGTATTCTTCCTGCATGGCGGCAAGATTGGGGAGTTTAGTAACGCCCGCCGCTTTCAGTGTCTTTACTGCCGCTTCATGGAGTATCAGACTGCTTTCCTGCTTTGCCCGGTATGCGTCCTTATCCTTTGCCCTGCGGTATGCTTCATAGACAGGTTTTGTCTTTTGGTAGGTAGTAACGTGCTTCATCAGCACCGCCATATCTGCAAGACGCTTTTCCACGCTCTTTAATGCGTCTGCTGTCTTTTCATTTTCCGCATTTACTTCCTCAATCCGGCTGACTAAATCTGCGTACTGCTCAATCTTATGTTCTGTCAAGAAATTCATAGTCTTTGCAGCCAGTTTCAGATTATGGATTTTCGCCCACTGTTCATAGCCCCGGCTCTCTTGTGCCTTGATACTGTTTTCAATGTCAATAAGCAGCGATACGCCGCGCTGCTCTTTGGGAGCTTTCGCTGCCTTTGTGCGTTTGCCCTCTATCCGTTCTCTTATGGCTTCCTCTGTATAATCTGTACCGAGAGTTTTCAGACGGGTAAAGCGTTCCTGTCCGGGAGCGCGGCAGGAGATATATTTTCCCGGCTTTATCTCATAACCCGCTGCCTGTAACCGCTGCAACAATTCTTCAAAACTTGCTACTTGGGGGATAAGCGTATCAACGGCAATTTTCAGCTTGCCTTTCCAACTTGTACCGACCTTTTCCGCTTGATATTCTGCATAGCTTTTTCCCTTGCTGCCTTTGCCCGGAACGACAACAGACAGCCCGTTTTCCCGGCACAGCTTATCGCTCATGTTCCGTATGCCGTAGTAACTGCGCTTATTGGAATTGTACTTATGGTAGTCAACAAAATTGACCGCACAAAAAATGATATGGTTATGGATATGCCCTTTGTCTATGTGGGTAGTTAAGACGTATTCATGCTGTCCCTTTGTTACCGCGTCGGCAAGCTGCTTTCCGATTTCGTGGGCTTTCTCATAATCTACTTCTCCCGGCTCAAAGGACTGTATCAAATGGTGGGCGAGATTGTTTCCCTTATCTATGGCTTGTGCAAGCGTAAATCCAAACTCAATATCTGCCGTTTCATAGCTGCACCCAAAGGAGGACACAAGCATTTTCCCGTCTGTTTTATCCGGGTTTTGGATATAGTCAAGGGCTTTGCTCAACGTGCTTTTAATAGGCTTAATCTTTGTAACCGCCATATCTCCGCAAGCACCCCCTTTATTTCCTCTATGTCCTCTTGGTAAACGCTGCCTGTCGCATTGACACGCTTTGCAATCTGATTGATGTTGACCCCGATTTTCTGTATCTCTGCTGTCATGCCTTTTATATCGCTATGGTCTGTCTGAATGATATACCCGTCAATGGCAATCTTGCGAAGATACGCCGCCATGTTCCGGGTAGGGACAAGCTTCATTTTCTGTTCAATCAATGCCCTTTCTTCCTCTGTTACATAGAATTTGATTTGTATTTTTCTTTTGCGTCCGTTCATGCAATCGCTCCTTTCCATTCCGAGGGTTTGGGACACTTCCCAACAAGCAATTTTCAACCGACGCACCGCAGGACGGGAGGGCGAAAATACGGAAAAGGGTACTCTTTTCCTATGCTTGCTACGAAACTTTATCCCTTACTACCTACAACACCGGGAACGGCAAATTTGACGAACTTTCCCAAAAGAAAAACGCCGCAATCTGCGACGTTTCAATCACTCTATATAAACAAAAACGAGAGAACTTTATTCCCCCGTTTCGTCGTTGTTGGCTTTCTCTATTCCTTTTGCAGTAGCAGACAGGATTTTCAAATCTTTTTCGCTCATACCGTCAAGCATAGTATCGAGCTGACGGCGGCGCGTGGATTTCTCCTGTTCCCGTTCCGGGAAAAAGAACTGGTCTACTGATACATCAAGCAGGGTTACAAGCTCATATAAAATCTGTAAACTTGGGTGCTGCCCGCTGTTCTCAATGGACGCGATATATCGGGGCGCAATATTCAGCGTATCGGCTAACTGATTGCGTGATATTCCCTTTGCTTTTCTTGCTGCTTTAATGGCTTGCCCGAAAGCCTTAAAATCAAATTTTTCTTTGTTCTGCTTCATAGTCATTTCACCCAACTACATTGTATATTTCATCTTCCTTTCGAGATATGATTACACACAGCACATTATTGACTGAAATAGAGCATATCATATACTTGATATTATTCGGCTATCCGAGTATAATTATACTGGTAAAATTTGAGGAAAGGGCGTTTTGATTATGGAATATATGTCTTGTCCCGAAGCGGCAAAGAAATGGGGAATTTCTGAAAGACGAGTACAGATACTTTGTAGCGAAAATCGCATACCGGGCGTTTCAAAACTGGGGTATATGTGGCTGATACCAAAAAACGCGGAAAAACCTTTTGATATGAGAAAGAAACAACATAAAATGCAGATACAATAAACAAACAAATAAACCTTACAACAACTGTAAGTGGTGTGGTTGCTTCTTATGCAGTAAAATTATATTCGTAAGATAAGCGTAAGCAAAAAATGTGAGGTGTGAGATATGAATGATACAAAAAAACTATTAGAAGTACGCGACTTGCACAAAGCATATTCCAAAGAGGGGGTTCCAACAAAAGCACTAAACGGAATTACCTTTGATGTTCTGAATGGCGAATATTTGGGAATTATGGGAGCCAGCGGTTCTGGAAAAACAACATTGTTGAATTGTATTGCTACGGTCATTAAACCAACCTCTGGACAAATTTTACTTTCAGGTGCCAATATAAGCTCTTTTGATGGCACGAAGTTGGCTGAATATCGTGGCAACAAGATTGGTTATCTATTTCAAGATTTTGCTTTACTTGATAATCTAACTGGTAAAGAAAATATTATATTGCCTTTATCAATTCATAATATTGACATTGTTACAGCGGAAAAAAAGCTAAAAGATATAGCAGATTTTCTTGGAATTACAGACGTTCTTTCTAAATTTCCGTCACAAATGTCGGGCGGTCAAAAACAACGCGTAGCTGCTGCACGTAGTTTGATTTCTGACCCCGATATTATTTTGGCTGATGAACCTACAGGTGCATTAGATACAAAATCAGCACGTTTACTCATGGAGAAGTTACAGGAAATCAATCTTAGGCGTGGACGCACAATCCTAATGGTCACGCATGACCCTAACGCCGCGAGTTTCTGTTCTCGTATTTTGTTCATTCAAGACGGTGTTATTTTCCATGAGTTACGTCGTAAAATTCCAAATGAAACACAGGAAGATTTTTATGCACGTATTTTACAAGTGATGGCTCAAATGGGGGGAGGAAGTGCAAATGTTCTTTAATCTCACATGGCGAAACGCCAAACGGAGCCGTAGCGAAAACCTAATTTATTTTCTGACAATGATAACAGCCGTAGCAATGTTTTATATAGTGCTTTCTCTTGGACAACAGGACGTAATACGTTTTTTAAGTGAAATTGAGAGCGACGCAGTAGAACGGTTGCTTACTAATCTTTTACCGACGGTTTATCTTTGTGCTTTATTATTTGTGTTCTTTCTCGTAGTATTTGCAAACAAATATCAACTTGAATGTCGTAGTCGAGAACTGGGGCTTTATTTGATGTTTGGAATGACAAAGATTAAATTATTTATTCAAATAATGACAGAGGGGCTAATCACGTCGTTTTTAGCTCTTTTAGGAGGGCTTGTATGCGGTGGCTTTTTATCCGAAGCTATAAGTCTTACAACCGCGCGTTTAGTAGGGCATGGTATCATTACACACCAATTAAGTTTTTCTGTAAGTGCCGCTATTTTCACATCGTTAGGCTTCTTGATTATTCAGTTTGTAGCATTGTTTGTTCTATGCGGAAAGCTGTTCCGTAAAGAGCTACATCAACTTGTTTATGGAGAGATGGCGAAAAAGCAACGCACAGGGAATCCATATGTAAGTTTCGTATCGTTTGCTATAGGCACCGTAATTTTGCTTGTCGCGTACTGGATTGTTGTAGAGCATTTTATGGCTGCGAGTGGGGCAATGCTGCTTATTGCCGTTTTACTTGGAATTATCGGAACAATTCTATTTATTCGAGGACTTGCAAGAATTTTGAGTATATGGGCAGCTTCTATAAAACACAAAGCCACAAGAGGACTTTATGTATTTACTTTACGGCAGTTGCATGAAAATGTCGTTAATAAATATATTTCAATCAGCGTAGCGTCCATTCTGATGATGCTTACTATTATGTTAATTACCGACGGCTCAGTGCGCATAATGTCATATGGAAGTGAATTGACACGAGGTACTTCTGTTTATGACTTTACTGTAATGGGCAACGACCAAATTGTTGAGAAGTATCTTTCCAACGAACAAATTCGTCCTTATGTATCAAATCTGAACCGTATGGAAATAGGAAATATAAAATCCACTGCTTCGGATGGGATAAGTTCTCCTGTTGATTGGTCGAAATTTAGGAAACAAATCGTGCAGCATTTACCTCAAGATGTAGTAGACCCTGCCACACAAGAAGATGGTATGTATAGTTTTGGCTCCGACCAACCTGCTGCCTTAAACCTTTTAGGTCTTATTGATACTGGTAGTTCTTCTCCTTATTTGCTTCCTGTATCTTCCTATAATCGGTTATTGGATGCCGCGGGAGAAAAACAGATTAGCCTTGGGAACAATGAAGTTGTCTATTATCTCAACCCAGATTTTTTAGGTAATGCTCAAGATGAAACGGTTACACTGTTAAATCAAATTGCAGCAGACGCACAGGCGAATAATGAAGCGTTGCTTTCTATCAACGAAAGACCATTTTATCTTGTTCCCTCTGTACCGATGAAAGGGTTGACCGCAGATGAAAATATCAAGATTATAACTGCATTGATTGTTTCAGATGAGATATATTCAGAATTTGTAAATTCAGACACTTGTATGGTTTATTGGAACTTTTGTATTCCTAATGAACTTGTTGAAACAAAAGGTTTAATGTTACCGATTATGGAAGCTCGTGATTTGTTAAAACCATCTGGTCTATATTACGAAAGCTATCTTAATAATTTTGGGCGACAATTATTTTATGTTATTTCCGGAAGTTATACAACACTATACATGGGATTTATGTTTTTGATTATTGCGTGTGCATTACTTGCCCTGCAATTCTTGACGCAAATGCAAACTACAAAATCAAGGTATCTAACACTCTCTATTTTAGGAGCACGACGTGAACAAATTAAGCGTTCTATCAACCAACAAGTATTATGGTATTTCCTGCTTCCTCTTATATTAGCGTGTATCAGCGGAGCAGTAGGGATATATGCCATGCAGCTATATTTATATTCAGGAGCGGCACACCTTGAACAGTCCTATCCTCTTTTAATTGCTATGGCTGTTATTGTTGTTCTTGTTATGGTAATTTACGGTGTGGCTGTTGCTCGAACAGCTAATCGTGAAATAGGAAAGCTCAATTACAAGCCCAATTCTTAACAGGCTTATAAATATTATGGGAAAGGAGGCGGACATATTGGCAAAGATAGTTGTGGTTGAAGATGATGTTTATATGCGAGAAGAACTGTTGAACTTATTAGAAAAATCGGGATATGATACGATTGGATTATCGGATTTTGAAAACGCAGTATCAGAAATAGCAGCATATTTTCCCGACTTAATTTTGCTTGACATCAATCTTCCCTTTCGTTCGGGTTTTGAAATATGTAAAGAGTTGAAAGCTAAACAGATTGGTACGGTACTCGTATTGACTGCAAGAGATAAATTGCAGGACGAACTGCACGCATTAGACTTGGGGGCTGATGACTATTTAACAAAACCTTGTAATATGTCACGTTTACTTGCCCGAATTAAAAATCTTCTTCGACGTAAAGAAGAACAGGTACAGCAAGGGTTACTTGATGGAGGTGGTTTTTTACTTGACCCGAATACCTTTACAATTTATGTAGGGAATAGCTCTTACCTTATGCCACCGAACGAAGGAAAAATATTACTTGCTCTCTTGAAAAATAGCCCTAAGATTGTTTCTAAAAAAGAATTATGCATTAGACTATGGGGAACAGAAGAATTTATAGACGAAAATGCATTACAAGTAAATTTTACTCGGCTGCGAAAAACGCTTCGTGAATTTGGTCTTGAAGAACGTATAGAAACAGTGCGCGGTCAAGGCTACCGCTTGAAAGAGCAGGTGCGCTTATGAATAAGTTGAAAATACTTTTAATCTATATTTCCTCTAACCGGGTATGGATTATTACACTTGCCTGTTTGGACTTGTTCTTTATATTTCTTGCTTGGTTGGCTAACCCTGATTATTTTATAAATTATGCTGCATTGATAATTTTTGTGTCATTTGCCGCACTTGCTATTCCTCTTGCTATATCAATCAGAAAACGTAACAAGGCAGACGCTATTTTTCGGCGTTTTCTATTAGAGCCGGACGATACCAACGAATACTTACTGTGTGAAGCTGTTCCCGCTGTAATACGCCCTCTTATCTGTGAATTGGGAAAACATTTGAGGACGCAGCAAGAATATATCAACGAACAGAAAATTACAGTTACAGACTATGAACACTATGTTGAAAATTGGGTGCATGAAATCAAAAAACCACTATCCCTTATGACCTTGCTACTGGATAATCGAAAAGATGAAATGTCCCCTTTGGTTCATACTCGTATGCTTTATGTACGCGACCATACCCGACAGGATATAGAACAAATTCTATACTTTTCAAGGCTTGGGGCTACACATAAGGATTACTCTTTTGAGTCGCTTTCAATTCTTGGAACTTGCCGTGAAGCAGTTGAAGATAATTTAACGCTTCTTGAAGAAGCCGGATTTTCTATTGAATATACCGAAAACGATTATCAAGTGATTTCTGACAAAAAAGGTCTGATGTTCATTTTAGGACAGATAATCAGTAATAGTGTGAAATATGTGGGAAACAACCTTGCCCCACGGCTCATATTTTCCATAGCTGATAGTATGAATAGTGAACAGATTTCTTTATCTATCAAAGACAACGGCACAAGCATACCATTGTCTGACTTACCCTTTGTTTTCGACAAGGGGTTTACCGGAGATACGGGCAGTTACCTTAGTCGTTCTACAGGTATGGGCTTATACCTTGTTCAGAAAATGGCAACTGACTTATTTATCACGGTGGAGCTTAAAAACAATTCATACGGTGGAACAACCGTAACCTTGACGTTTCCAAAAGTGTAACGTCTATTTGGGAGGTAGTGAAATGCAGTTACAGAATGAAATAGTAAAAAAGCACACGCCAATAAAAAGCTTGCTCATTGATTGGTTAATTATATTTGGAACGTATCTTTTTATCCGCATATTCTTTGCCCTCTTTGGGCTTCATCAGAATATTGTCCTCTTGGGCTGTTGCCTTGCGATATTGCCCTATCTTTTTGGGGTGTTATATTTACAGAAATCCCACAAGCAATGTCAATTATGGCTTGCTGCATTGGCTATTTTAATACCGTCGGTCGTTGAAAAAGCAGCAATATATTTATTTGGTGCGTACTTATACAATTTAAGACCGATAAATGTTGTAGGAGTTATGGAAGCGATTAAGAGTAACGCACCATATACAAACTTCATTAAAAATCAATCAGCACAGAATTTAATAAATCTATCATATTTTAATTGGACATATATTCTATGCAGTATAGCTATTTCTGTTTTGGTTATCCTGCTTTTACATAAGACAAAACAAAAAAGTAATAAAGGATAATGAGAAATTTTTGAAATTGACATAGTATAGAACATCTGCCGGACGACGGCAAAGAAAAAAAGCCGTCGCAACGCAGACAGGTTTTCACGCGCCTATTCTATTTCGGCGGCTTTGATTTTCAGAGCCGCCGTTTCTTTTTATCTATCTAAATTCTAACGATAACTCTCCTACTAGATAAAGACATGGCGGTATCAAGGAGGTATCGTCATGTCCTTTTTCCTATGCCCTAATAGACTGTTATCAAAAAAAGCCATTACCCGCCAACGGGTTATTCTGGCTACATAGATGAACTCACAAATCATACATATACTTTTGATAATTCCTTTGCGCCTGTCTGCAATTTGCAGACGGGCGCATTTTGTATTTTATCAAAAAACTTTTTCAAAAAATTTCTAAAACCAACGTCCATTTTGAAGTGCGTTGGTTTGAGGGTTTACGAAAGGGGACATTTCAAACTCCACCGCTTTCGCGGCAGCGAAAGGAGGTGAGAACATGAACGAGCCTATTCGTACCCAATGGCAAATCCGTTGTGCTTTTAACGGCTTTTGCAAACTGGCGTTGAAGCGAGAAGCTATGAATGCCCACAGGGACACAAAGCAGCGACAATTACGCGAGGTTACTTTTTCTGACCTGTCGCCACTGGAAGAAAAACAGCTCTACGTCTGCGACGAGTATTTTGCAGATGATGAAGCAGAACAGTCTTTCGTTGTCGGCGGCAAAGAAATTACTGCGAAGCTGCTTGCCGAAGCCCTGCACAGTTTGCCGGAAGAAAAGCGGGAAACCGTACTGCTGTATTATTTCTTTGACATGAGCGAACGCGAGATTGCAAAGTTTTGTAATCTGTCAAGGACAACGGTACAGTCCCGCCGGACAAGCTCAATGAAGCTGTTAAAACGCTATTTGGAGGAAAAAGCCTATGACTGCACAGATTAGTAAATCAGAACAGGACGAACGCGGCTTGTTGCCTTACCCGGTAATCATAGCCGCTACTAAGGGCGACCCGGAAGCTATGAACATTGTCGTACAGCATTACGAAAGCTACATAGCGTCCCTGTCTATGCGAAAGCTGCGTGATGAGCGCGGAAATATCTATTGGGGCATAGATGAGGATATACGCGACCGCTTGCGTTCGCGTCTTATGCGGGCTGTCCTTTCATTCAAGGTTTGAGATAACCACAAGCAGCGTCCCCCTTTCCGCTGCCTGTTGACTTGACCTTACTTGCTCTTTGACAAAGAAAGCGACGCAAGATAACGGCGACGCAGTATAGGGCAAATCGGATACGTCCTTTTTGCGTTGAGCCATACGGCAGGTGCGCCATGACGCTTTTCTTCTATTGGAGAAAGTCGAGCGACCACCACCACGCCGGGGAACAAGTGTAGCGGCTTGTGGGCGACGACACGCACTAAGGGTAGACAAGCCTTTATAGCCATAGTCCGAGCGTTAAAAGCGTCGCAGGCATTGGGTAGAGCTGCCTTAACGGGCAGGGGTGGAACTCCCGCGAGGTTGTGCTAACAGCCGTCCGATTAAAGCCCCTTTTACTATTCACTTTTCCTAATATTGAAAGGGGGACGATACTATGAGTAACGCCGACGTGCCTATTTGGGAAAAATACACGCTTACGATAGATGAAGCAGCTAAATACTTCCGTATCGGAGAAAACAAGCTGCGTAAATTAGCCGAGGAAAATCCTGCCGCCGGGTGGGTTATTATGAACGGCAACCGTATTCAAATCAAGCGCAAACAGTTTGAAAAAATGATTGATACCATAGACACAATCTGATAGTGAAATTGAGCCTTGAATGTGCTATAATGGGATAAGCATATCAAGGCTCTTTCCGTCTTGGAAAGGAGCATTGAAAAATGTCAAAGAAAAGACGTGACAGCAAAAATCGAGTTTTGCGGTCGGGAGAGAGCCAGAGAAAAGACGGAAGATATGCTTACAAATATATAGATACCTTTGGTAATCCGCAGTTTGTGTATGCGTGGAAGTTAGTACCTACGGACAAGACCCCTGCCGGAAAGCGTGAGGATATATCCCTACGAGAAAAGGTAAAAGAGATACAGAAAGACCTTGACGACGGGATAGACACCATAGGCAAGAAAATGACGGTCTGCCAACTTTATGCAAAGCAGATACGCCACCGGGGAAATGTAAGGTACAATACGAAAAACGGACGCAAGTGGCTGATGAAGCTACTGGAAGAAGATAAACTTGGGGGCTGCCCGATTGACAGCGTGAAGCTGTCCGACGCGAAAGAATGGGCAATCCGCATGAAAGAAAAAGGAATTTCCTATAAGACTATCAGTAATGACAAGCGTTCCTTGAAAGCTGCCTTTTACACAGCGATACAGGACGATTGCATAAGGAAAAATCCTTTTGACTTCCAGTTAAACACTGTCATTGAAGATGATACAGAACCAAAGGTTCCGCTAACACCAGCGCAGGAAGAAAGTTTTTTGTCCTTTGCTCAAAATGACAAAGTTTATCAGAAGTATTATGACGAGCTTATTATTTTGCTTGGGACAGGGCTTCGTATCTCTGAACTTTGCGGGCTGACCGATACTGACATTAACTTTGAGAATAGGATAATCAATGTAGACCACCAACTTTTAAGAAGTGCGGAAACAGGATATTACATTGAAACACCAAAAACGAAAAGCGGTATTCGTCAAATTCCAATGAGCGAAAAAGTATATGAAGCATTTAACCGAGTGCTGAAACGGCGCAGGGGTGCAAAAGCTGTTACTATTGACGGTTACAGCAACTTCCTTTTCCTCAACCGGGACGGCTACCCGAAAACAGCTACCAATTATGACGGTATGTTTAGGGGGCTTGCAAAGAAGTACAACAAGTACCATGAGGAAGCTCTACCGAAAGTAATGACACCGCACACCTTACGTCATACGTTCTGTACCAACATGGCAAATGCCGGAATGAACCCGAAAGCATTACAGTACATTATGGGACATTCCAACATTACTATGACGCTGAACTATTACGCACACGCTACTTTCGACAGCGCAAAAGCTGAAATGCTGCGGATAGCAGCTTAGTAGTAAATCAAGGTTTTACTACTTCTTTACTACTTTTGAAAGCAAAAACCTAAGCGGATATAAAAATATATGTGAGTTTCTTCCGATACGAAAAATGCCGGAAAAGCCTGTAAATACGGGCTATACCGGCATATAAGAACTTCTAAAAAGATAATCAAAATTCATATCTAATTTTTAGTGGAAAATTTAAAGTGTGTAGAAGAGTAGAAATATATAGAATAATAAAAAGGAGATTATGATGAAAAAAATAGCAAGTTTGATATTGGCAGGTGCAATGTTGTTATCTGGCTTTCTGATGCCAATGCAGGTTAAGGCAGAATCAATTGTAGTAAATGCAAATAATTGGTATGAGATGGCGTTGCCAGGAGGCACATCACAAGAGTATGTATATGAAATGCCTGCGTCAGGGTATGTAACTGTTGAGGTTGTAGATCAATATTATACGTATGGAGGTAAGGTATCTGATTCAACATCATGGTATATGCCGGTAAAGGTTGTTGTCAATGATAAATTATATGAGAATACAGATGTGCATTGCTCGGATGGTGTATGGAAATCATCTATGTTATCTTTTAAAGAAGGGACTAAAATTAGAATGATTTTTTCTTCTTCATCCGAATCTGATTATCAGTGGTATTATAAATTTCGTGTAGTAGAACATAATATAAAGAATTTGGAGACAGAGAGCAATAATAGCAAGAGTTCGGCAGATAAGGTAAAACTGAATACAATATATAATGGAATTATGATGTTGGATGATGAGGATTATTATGTATTTACGGCTCCATCGAAAGGAAAATACATAATTAAGGCAGTTAATACCGATATTGATCATTATTATAGTTTGACGTGTGCATTATATAATAATTCATATAAGTGTCTTGCTAGTACACGATTAGATAGTGGTGAAGGCTGGAAAAAGATTGGAACAGTTTCTCTGAAAAAAGGACAGAAAGTTTATATGAAATATTCATCATATGATAAGAATTTTTGTTATAAGTTAAAAGTGAAAAAGGTATCATAATATGAAAAAGACTTTTATCGAGACGGCATAAGCCGTCTCGTTTTTTAGTTTGCGTGCCATGGAGAGGTTCTTCTGATTCGTGGTTATGAGGTTTGCCAGGATGGTGGCGGAGAGTTTTCATGGTTATTTTTTAACGTTAAGAAAGAATACAATAAATATTGCAAGAACATGCGTTTGATAGTATAATAGAGAAAAAGGTGAGCAATGAATAATATGAAAAGAAATAAAATATATGTTGTATTTTTTTGAAATAGAACAACTAGATCCATCTGGGGAGATATAATTGAATCGGTAATTTGAAGAAAATAGAAATGTAGGAAAAAGGCATAATAGCGTCTAAGGAGGAATAGGAAAAATGTATGAAATTGCAAAGCATGAGTTTGCAAAATGGGAGAGATTATTGCAAAAAGAAGAACTGACTAAATATGAGAAGACTTTGTTAAGTCTAATAAATGATAATTTTGATGAAATAGCTGCAGTAGGGACAGCTCGAGGCGGCCGTTCTAAGTTGTTAGGGGAAAAGATAAGAGCGTTAAAGAATCAAACTGTAGATGAGATAACATCATTGGTTGGAAAAGAAGTGAATCAAGATAAAATTGAACACATAGAGTCATTGTCGGTTGAGAATTTTTGATGCTAGAATATAAATAGTACAAGCCAAAATGAGAAATTCCAAATACATATTAACATGGTACAATAGAGACATGCTGAAGGAGGATCTCATATGGCAATGCAACATGACAAACAATTTAAACTTGATGCAATCCGGTATTATCAAGATCATAAAGATCTCGGTGTACGTGGATGTGCAGAAAATCTTGGCATCGGATACAGCACACTAACAAAGTGGCTGAAAGACTTCCGTGAATCCGGTGATATTCCTGTTCGGGGTTCTGGTAATTACGCATCCGATGAACAGAAGGAAATCGCCCGTCTCAGACGTGAATTACGTGATGCCCAAGATGCACTTGATGTATTAAAAAAAGCAATCAACATTCTGGGAAAATGACGGAAGCCATTTATCTCGAAGTGTCTGAGAAGACGGAAGCTGCCCAAAAGGCTGGACGCCGGTTTTCCGTCTCCGGAATGTTGAAATTTTTAGGTGTCTCACGTTCAGGATATCGTGCATGGCTCCACCGCGTGCCTTCTGATACAGAAAAACGCCGTGAATCTGTAAAAGCAAAAATACAGGATATTTATGATGATTCCAAGCAGAACTACGGTGC
>OHYB01000192.1_pt1 | contig 35210 bp, 26 predicted proteins | sample 1580181 | NCBI WGS metagenome assembly OHYB01 (sample SAMEA3882510, study PRJEB24775) | human gut metagenome | biome: human-associated habitat; feature: intestine environment; material: feces | place: Netherlands | collected 2009/2010
ATTCCCTGTTTTTCTCCGGTTGACAAATTTCCGGAAATCGCCTATAATAAAGAGCGTACCCATCGAACAATTGTATGCAAGGAGGTTCGGCAATGCTGCCCACTTTATACGGTAAAAAATCGCTTCAGACTACCCTGTCCCGTATGGCAAGCGGCGAACGGCTTGCACAAAGTTTTTTATTTTATGGAGATGCCGGATTAGGACGAAAAACCGTTGCACATTGGTTTTCCGCCCTATTGCTCTGCGAACATCCCGAAAACGGACAGCCCTGCGGACACTGTAAATCCTGCCACAACCTGCAAAAAGACTGCCACCCAGATTTGATATTAGTTCCGCACAGCGGAAAACTGGGCGGTTTTTCTGTAGAAACAGTACGACAGATTTGCAGCAGCGTTTCCATTCCGCCAAACAACGGCAGCCGTAAGGTCTATTTATTTTTGGACTGTGACCAGATGGATGACCGTGCACAAAATCTCCTGCTGAAGCAGCTGGAAGAACCGCCAGCATATGCGTTTTTTTTATTTACAGCATCGGCAAAGGATACGCTGCTTTCTACGATTCGCTCCCGCATTCTCTCTTTCGGACTGATTCCATGTCAGCCGTCAGAAGTGCAGGAAGCAGCCACGGCTCTTGGCATTCCGGATGCAGATTTCCAGCGATTCCCCGGCAACATCGGGCAAACGCTTGCCTATGCCACAGATTCCAATCTGCAAACTGCTGTTGCCCGTATCGAAGATAGCATTCAAGCCTTGCAGCAGCACAATGAATACGCATTCCTAAAAGCAGTCGCCACCATTGGAAAAGACCGCCCACAAGCACGGTTTTTCCTCCAGCAACTGCGGCTCTATGTCCGAGACGTTTTAGTGCTGCACAATGACCCATCTGCTGCAACGTGCAGCTGTGCACCGCAGCTGGCAAAGCAAGCGGCTCGGCAAACTGCCCAGCGGCAAGGACTGCTGCAATTTGAAACCATCCGCAAAGCAGAGCAGGCATTGCAGGCAAACGGTACTGTTCCGTTGCTGCTGGCGACTCTGTGCGGAACGTGGATGCAGATTAGCTGACCTTATTTTTTTATTTTTACCGACCTGAGAAAGGATTTTATATGATTGAAATCATCGGTGTCCGTTTCAAAGCAAACGGAAAAGTATATTATTTCTCCCCCGGCGACCACCAGTTTCAAACAGGTGACCTTGTGGTCGTGGAAACGTCCAAAGGGACGGAATGCGGAGAAGTCACCATCCCCAACAAAACCATTCAGCAAGCTGCGGTTGTGCAGCCGCTGAAACAGATTCTGCGACCTGTCAACAAAGAGGATCGCAAAACACTGGAACAGAACCGCAAAAAAGAAATTCGTGCATTCCACATCTGCGAAGAAAAAATTGCAATGCGGAAACTCGAAATGAAACTGATTGAAGTAGAATGTGCGTTTGATAACAGCAAACTGCTGTTCTATTTTACCGCTGAAAATCGTGTGGATTTCCGGGATTTGGTCAAGGATTTGGCTGCAATTTTCCGGACACGCATTGAACTGCGTCAAATCGGCGTGCGGGACAAGGCAAAAATTCTCGGCGGCATTGGCATTTGCGGACGGGAATTTTGCTGCAAGGGCTTTTTGTGCGAATTCCAGCCGGTTTCCATTAAAATGGCAAAGGAACAGGGACTTTCTCTCAACCCAGCAAAAATTTCAGGCTGCTGCGGCAGATTGATGTGCTGCCTGAAACATGAGCAGAACGTCTATGAAGAACTGCTCAAGATTACGCCGAAGCTGAATGCGATGGTTGTTTTGCCAGATGGAAAAGTGGGAAAAGTTGTGGAATCCAACACCCTCACGGGCGACTTGAAAGTACAAGTGCCAGACAACGACGTGCCTGTAAAATGCAACCGCAGCGAGGTCAAGCTTGCCAAAAAGAATCATCCTCGTTCGGAAGAATCCAAGGCAACCAAATCCAAAGAGGAGTAATGCCCCATGCAAACCCCACCCAAACCCAACTATCAACGGGAGTTGGAACAGACGCTCTCCACCATTCCAGCCGGAACAAAACCACACTTGTTCCTGCATGCCTGTTGTGCACCGTGCAGCAGCTATGTGCTGGAATATCTGAGCCGTTATTTTACGATTACCATCTATTTTTATAACCCCAACATTATGCCGGAAGCGGAATTTTCCCATCGGCTCGCCGAACTGCGGCGGCTCTTGCAGGAAATGCCGTTGGAAGGAACGGTTTCTGTCGTTGCCGGAACATGGGAACCAGAACGGTTTCTCGCTCTGGCAAAAGGTCATGAACACGAACCAGAACGGGGCGAACGCTGTCAACGCTGCATTCGCCTGCGACTGGAACAGACCATGCAGGCGGCAAAAGATGCCCATGCGGATTTTGTCACCACAACGCTTTCCATCAGTCCGCACAAAGATGCAAGTTTCATCAATCAGTGCGGTGCAGAGCTGGCAAAGCAATTTGATGTCCCGTGGTTATATGCAGATTTCAAAAAAAAGGGCGGTTATCAGCGTTCGATTGTGCTCCGCCGCAAACCGCCATGCAGCAACATCTCATTAAGTACCGAAAAAAGTGCGGCTTTTGCCGCCTTTTTCCATGTCACCCCTGTTTCCCGGAGATTCTCAAAAAATTTGCTTGCAATTGCACGGGAAACATAGTATAATAAGAAAGAACAGGAATATTTGTATCGCTTTGGAGGAATTAACGTATGCCAAAATATGTATTTGTTACCGGCGGTGTCGTTTCCGGTCTGGGAAAGGGCATCACTGCTGCTTCACTCGGTCGTCTGCTGAAAGCACGAGGATACCGGGTAACCATTCAAAAGTTTGACCCGTATATCAACGTAGACCCCGGCACGATGAGCCCGTATCAGCACGGTGAAGTCTTTGTTACCGATGACGGTGCAGAAACCGACCTCGACCTCGGACACTACGAACGTTTCATTGATGAAAATCTTTCCATCAACAGCAATGTTACCACCGGTAAGATTTACTGGACGGTACTGAACAAGGAACGCCGTGGCGACTATCTGGGCGGTACGGTACAGGTGATTCCACACATCACCAACGAAATCAAAGAACGCATTTATCGGGTCGGCAAAAGTTCTGACACAGACGTTGTCATCACCGAAATCGGCGGTACGGTTGGCGACATCGAAAGCACGCCATTCCTGGAAGCCATCCGGCAGTTTGTTGCCGAAGTTGGCAGACAGAACGCCATGTACATTCATGTTACCCTCGTTCCGTATATTTCCGGCTCGAACGAACTGAAGTCCAAGCCAACACAGCACTCCGTAAAAGAACTGCTCTCCATCGGTATTCAGCCAAACGTCATCGTTTGCAGAACCGAACAGGAAATTCCGAAGGAAATGGCAAAGAAAATCAGCTTGTTCTGCAATGTTCGGGAAGAAGACATTATTCAGAACATGACCGCTCCGTCCCTGTATGATGTTCCAATGATGCTGGAACAAGAAGGTCTGGCAGCCTGTGTTTGTCATCACCTCGGTCTGGAAAACCGCACACCGGATTTGACCGAATGGATTCAGATGACCGAACGCCAGAAGCAGGCAACCGAACAGGTTACGATTGGTCTGGTCGGCAAGTATGTTGCCCTGCCGGATGCATATCTGTCCGTTGCAGAAGCTCTGCGGCACGGCGGTATTCCAAATGATGTCAAGGTGGAAATCCTCTGGATCGACTCCGAAAAGATTACCGGTGCAACTGTTGCAGAAACCTTGAAGGACTGCGATGGTATCATCGTTCCAGGCGGTTTTGGTGACCGTGGCATTGAAGGTATGATTACCGCAATTGAATATGCAAGAGAAAATCAGATTCCGATGTTTGGTATCTGTCTGGGTATGCAGATGGCAGTTGTAGAATTTGCACGGCACTGTGCTGGTCTGCCGGATGCAAACTCTTCCGAATTTCTGCCGGAAGGCACACAGAATGTCATCGACATCATGGAAGACCAGAAGGATATTACCAACCTCGGTGGTACGATGCGGCTGGGTCTGTATCCGTGTAAGCTGACCGATGGTGCAAAGGTTCGCTCGATTTATGGCGAAGAACTGATTTATGAACGTCACCGTCACCGGTTTGAACTGAACAACGCATTCCGCCGTCAGCTCACAGAAAGCGGCTTGCAGCTGGCTGGTATTTCTCCAGATGGCAAGCTGGTGGAAATCGTAGAACTGCCGAGCCATCCGTGGTTCATCGGCGTGCAGTTCCATCCGGAATTTAAGTCCCGTCCGAACAAGCCGCACAAGCTGTTTACCTCGTTTATCGCAGCAGCTTTGCAGCAGAAGCGGAAGACAGAAGCTGAATGATAATTTCGCAAAGGCGGCAATTTCTTTTTGCAGCAGCGGCAAAATAAATATGCAGCAATTCCCTGCAAAAAATCAAAAACCGTCCGATTTTCGGGCGGTTTTTGCGTAGAAACAGAAAGGAGGCAAGATACAAATGTATCGTTTGCTGGTAGTCGATGATGAAGCAAATATCCGGAACGTCGTTCGGGAATATGCGGAGTTTGAAGAATATGAAGTGACAGAGGCAGAAAATGGCATGGAAGCCGTTGCCCTCTGTCGGGAACAGGATTTTGACCTGATTATTATGGATGTTATGATGCCAAGATTGGACGGCTTTTCCGCCTGCAAGGAAATCAAGAAGCGGAAAAACATTCCTGTCATTATGCTTTCCGCCCGTGGAGAAGAATATGACAAGCTGTTTGGCTTTGAACTGGGCATTGATGACTATGTGGTCAAGCCATTCTCTCCAAAAGAACTAATGGCAAGAGTAAAAGCTGTTCTGAATCGGCATCACGCCACCGCAGAGCAGGTTTCTGACCAGCGGCTGAAATTTGAAGGACTGGAAATCGACCTTGCTGGTCGAGAAGTCTATGTGGACGGACAGCGGGCAACCATGACACCAAAAGAATACGACCTGCTGTTCTATCTGGTAAAGAATAAGGGATTGGCACTTTCGAGAGATAAACTGCTCGAAGCGGTTTGGGGATATGATTTCTTTGGAGATGACCGCACTGTCGATACACACATTAAAATGCTGCGTGGCAGTCTTGGGGTATATCGAAAATTCATCGTGACCTTGAGAGGAATGGGATATAAGTTTGATCCGGATGCCTAATCTCCAGATGGAACGGAACTTGACCATCCGTGTAAAAATCTGGCTGTTTTTTATGATGTTTGTCTGCATTGTCTTCATCCTGATGTGGATTTTGCAGGTGGTCTTTTTAGAACGCTTTTATGAAGCGTTTAAAATTGCAGATATTGCAAAATCTGCAAAAATTCTCACGCAATCCTGCCGACTGGACAACTTTTCCGACATTGCCGAAGACCAGGCAATGCGGAACGAGATGTGCATTTCCATCTTGAACACAGACGGCGAAGAAACGTATCAGCACTGTGTTTCTGCACAGAAGTGCCTGCTCCACAATGACCAAGACGTTTATTTCTTCTTGATGGACTTGAAACGCAGCGACAACGGTTATATCTGCCGTTCTATCTACAATGAACAGCTGCAAACCCAGACCGTTGTCTATGGTAACTGGATTCTGGACAGTGATACGAATGAAGTCGTTGGCTATCTGCTATTAAATTCCCGTCTTGTGCCGGTACAGTCCACGGTTTCTATTTTACAGCGGCAAACGATGATTATTACCATTGCAATGGCGTTTTTCGGCTGTATTCTGTCGTTCTTAGCAGCAACGCATATTGGCGTTCCCATCACTCGCCTGACTCGTTCCGCAAAGCGGCTGGCTCACGGCGACTACGAAACAAAATTCGAGGGCGGCGGCTGTGCAGAAGTTGACGAACTGGCGGAGGCATTGACCTATGCCGAACATGAACTCTCTCGCACAGACGAAATGCAGCGAGATTTGATTGCAAATGTATCCCACGATATGCGAACACCGCTCACCATGATGAAAGCGTATGCAGAAATGATTCGGGATTTGTCCGGCAACAATCCGGAGAAACGAGCCAAACATTTGCAAGTAATCATTGAGGAAACCGACCGGCTTTCCCTGCTGGTTAACGATATGTTGGATCTGTCCAAGCTGGAAAGCGGCACGAAAAAGCTGGAATTTACCACGTTCGACATCTCCCAGCGGCTAACGGAAATTGCAAACCGCTATCAGGGCATTTCTGAACAGATGGGGTATCATCTCCATTTCACGCCAGATGCTCCCCGGATGGTCTGCTGCGATGCCGGAGCAATTGAACGAGTTATCTGCAACCTCATCAACAACGCCATTAACTACACGTCCAAGGAAGACAAACAAGTCTTTCTGCGGCAAATCAATCAACCGGATTGTGTCCGGATTGAAGTGCGAGATACGGGCGATGGCATTGAGGAAGATAAAATCAAGCTGATTTTCGACAAATATTACCGCTCTGAAAATCACAAACGAGAAGTGGTTGGAACAGGGTTAGGGCTGTCAATCGTTAAAGCCATTTTAAAGCTGCACAACTATGACTACGGTGTCAACAGCAAGTTGGGAGAAGGGTCTACGTTCTGGTTCGCCATCCGAACCGACCAACAACCTGCCCCAGAAGCAACGCCTGCGATTGAACCAACAGAAGCCAAAAAAGGAGTCGACCATGCCAAATCTGAATAATGTTCCCACGCTTCCGCCATACTTACTGGAACGGCTCTCCGCCTGCTATTCGCAGGAGCAGACCGACCGCATTTGTGCAGGTTATGCGGCACAGCGTGCTGTGTCGTTTCGGGTCAACACGCTGAAAGCAGCTGTTCCGGCAGTGCTGGAACAGCTGCAAACCGCTGGCATTGCCACTACTCCGGTTGCATGGAGTGAAACTGCCTTTTTCTGTACGGATTCCACCACAGAAGCACAGCTGCAAGCCTTGTCCTGCTATGAAAACGGGGAAATCTACCTGCAAAGTCTTTCCTCGATGCTGCCGCCGATTGTGTTGCAGCCGCAGCCAAAACAGGAAATTTTAGACATGACGGCTGCTCCCGGCGGAAAAACCACTCAAATGGCAGCCATGACCCAGAATCAAGCCAATATCATGGCGTGTGAACTGCATGCCATTCGGGCAGAAAAACTCAAGTACAACGTAGAAAAGCAGGGAGCAAAGCGGGTGACGGTTTCCATAACGGATGCACGCCGCCTCAGCCCATACTTTTCTTTTGACCGGATTTTGCTGGATGCTCCATGCAGCGGCAGCGGAACGCTTTCCCTGCACACCGGAGCAGGTCTGCAAAATTTCTCTCCAGCTTTGGTACAGAAAACCGTCAAGGCACAGCGTGCCCTGCTGAAAAAAGCAATATCTCTGCTGAAGAAAAATCAGGAAATGGTCTATTCCACCTGCTCCATCCTACCGGAAGAAAACGAAGAACAGATTGCAGCGATTTTAAAGACCGGACAAGTGGAACTGCTACCCATTGCATTCCCCGGCATGGAAACGCTGCCACTGCTGCCAAGTCGATTTGCAGAAACGCTGTGTGTCTGCCCAGATGCCCAATATGAAGGCTTTTTTGTTGCAAAACTGCGGAAAAAAGCCAACGGATAATTGCAAAGAAAGAAGGATTTGCGATGGAAAACAAAGACCGCATGTTTACAGGTGACTTATACCTGCCCAATGATGCCGCTATCACAGAGGAACAAACGGCTTGTTTGGAACTGCTGTACACATTCAACCAGACCCGCCCTTCTGAACAGGAAAAGCGAAACCAGCTTTTAAAGCAGATGTTTGCAGAAATCGGTGAAAACTGTTATATTGAACCGCCGTTTCATGCAAATTTCGGCGGAAAGCATGTACACTTCGGGAAAAATGTCTATGCCAATTTCAACCTAACAATGGTCGATGACGGACATATTTATGTTGGTGATTATACGATGTTTGCACCGGGTGTCATTGTTGCAACGGCTGGACATCCGATTCTTCCGGAACTCCGAGAAACTGTTTATCAATATAATATGCCTGTTCACATCGGGAAAAATTGCTGGATTGGAGCAGGTGCAATTATTTTGCCGGGCGTTACCATTGGCGACCAAGTCGTTGTTGGTGCAGGCAGTGTTGTCACGAAAGACTTGCCGTCCAACGTGGTAGCAGTTGGAAATCCCTGCCGAGTGGTTCGAGAAGTCAACGAACATGACCGCATTTACTATTTCAAGAACCGGAAAATTGATTGGGACACCCTGCCACAAGAATAAAACACAAAAAGACAGCATACAGAGAGCCTTTTCCCTGTATGCCGTCTTTTTCTCTTATTTCAACAATATTTGCTTACAGTGCAACGCCATTTTGTTTCAACAGTGCCCGTGCGGTATCCACAGAATCCACACCCGTTGCATTTTTCACCGGTGCAAATTCCTTTTCCCGTTCTACTTCATACAGCAGACAGTTTTCCTGCATGTGTACCATATCCAGCACCAAAGTTTCCAGCTTATAGCCGTTCGGCTGTTCTGGCTTGACGGTTACTGTGCCATCCGCTGTCAGGCAAGCAACTTTCTTGAATGCCCGATGCAGCGGTAAACTGCAATCCAACGTCTTGCAGAGCTGGTCAACCCGGAACAGATAATTCAGGATAACACCATACCGATAGGTCAATGTGCCGTCTGCCTCCCGCAAATTCCGCATATCATCGGTCATTTCAAAATATTCTACGATTGACGGCTTTCCATCTTCCAGACACAGCACGCCAACCTTTTCATCTGGGCTTGCCTTTGCAACAACCTTGCTGCCAGACGTGCAGTTTGCTGCAATCGTTGCCCCGATAAAGCAAGGATCTGCCATTCTCTGCAAAACATTGTCCACAGCGAACACGTTCAGCCATTCAATGTTCTGTTCTTTCAGCACATTCAATAGACCTGCATGCTGCATGGATGAGAACCAGCCGCCGTTCCCATTCGGGGAAACTGCAATTCTGCTCTTCGTTTCCAGCAGGATTTTTCCATCCTTGTCTACAACCGGAGCCATTTCCTGCACGAAGAAGTGTACAGAAGATTCCGGATAGCCGAAATAGTGTTTTTCTGCTAAAAATGCTCTGGTTTCTGCATCATTGGTTTCACTGGTCATGATAAACAGCGGAACAGGAACACCTGCCTGTTCGGTCACATCCATCAGATTCCGGAACAGACATTCAAAAATCGTCAGGTCGTTGTTGATACCGATCCGGAATACGCCTTTTGGACCATTACATCCCAGCCGGCTACCCTGACCGCCTGCCAACAAAACAGCCCCTACACTGCCCTTGCGGATGGCTTCCAGACCAATTTTCCGATAGGTATCCTGCTTTTCCGCAATCTCCGAAATCGTACAAGCTCCCAACGGTTCAATCTTACCTTTTGGTGCTTCTTCGTGTGCAGCCCGTTCCAGAACGGAAAAATCCATCTCTGAAATCTGTTGCAGCAATGCTTCCTGTTCTGCTGCTGAAAGTGTGTCATAATAGCGGAGCAGGTGGGTTTGTCCATACTGTTCCAGTCGATTGTAAGCCTCTTGATATTGCATCATCGTATAATCCTTTCTTACTGTGTTTGATATTCCATATTCTTACAATTTTCACAATTTCCGTAAAATTTGTAGTAGCTTTAGTATAACACAAACCATTCAAAAAAGCAAGGTATAATTTTTCTCTCTCAAAAATATTTCTCCATCCTGCATGCAACCAGAAACAGACATGGAAAAAGAGCGTATCGAAAACAATCGGTACGCTCTTTTTCACGCAGATTTTATTTGAAAGGAGTAGTAAAATGTCAATATTTAACATCCTCAAGTATGATTTCATAAACAGCAAACGCCCCGGGGTGGAGGCGTTCACTGCTATGATATAGGGATTATTGGGGATGATACTTTTGCACCGGGGTAAATGCAAAAGCACTTTAGAGGATGTTACATGCTCTCTTCTAAGAGCATGGTTATAGTATAGAGGAAGATTGTGTATATCCTGTGAAATGAAGCTGAAAAGCACCTGAAAAGAATTTTTTCGTTTCGCCACAAATCTACTTGAGATATGAAAAAATTATGAATGCATATGATGAATCAACTTCGGCGGAAGCAGTGCCAATATCAATGGCTTTCCGATATACGGCAGTCCTTTTGGCATCAGGTTCAACATATGAAACCCTCTCCAGCGAACAATTGCCTCATCCAACCGTTCCCGTACCGGAATCCGACGAGTTTTGCTATCGAAATAATATTGGTATAAACATTCCTGTAAATTTGCCCCCTGCAAGCCGGCTGCATAGAGCTGCATAAATAGCATATAGTCTTCATAGCGAGCGATTTTCTCCATTACCGGATAACCGCTGACTTTTTCAAAGCACCGTCGCCGAAACAGAATTGAACCATGTATAAACGGCGAATTAAACAAAAAATCCTGCTTTCGAGGGCGTTCCGGACGTTTCCAGCAGCCGGAAACACCGCCCTCCGGCGTATATAAATCACAATTAGAGCCAACGAAATCCACATCTGCATGCGATTCCAGATAGGCAATCTGCTTTTCAAAGCGGTCAGGTTTGGAAATGTCATCATCATCCTGCCGTGCAAGATATGCCCCCTTCGCCACAGATAAGCAGCGGTTCAACGTCCGAGCCAAGCCCAAATTGCGGTCATTTTGCAGCAATCGAATCCGACTGTCCCGAGCAGCAAGGTTCTGCATCCAGAGCAAGGCTGCATTGGTCGAGCCATCATCACACAAAATCAATTCCCAGTTGGGATAGGTCTGTTCTACAATCGACCGCACAGAGCGTTCCAACATCGAACGCTCTTTACAATTATAAACGCCCATCAATACGGAAATGAGGGGCTTTTTTTCTTCTGTCAATGTCCTCTCCTCCTGTTGACTGCGTGCCGAATCCAATCCCAGCAGGCAAAATTCCAGTGATACCACCGTTTTCTGCGAATTTGACTGCACGCCAATGAACCATACACCCAGAATGGTTCTGCCTGTACCGATTCCACATGGCGAAAATGCTGTAGCAGATGTTGCGATAACAGCACTTGTTTCAACGCAGCTTCCTGTCCAGCAGATGCCAGCGGAAACGCATACATTTCACCCATATCATCGCAGAACTGAAACTGCCCGAATGCCTGTGCTTCTTCTGCTGTTGGGCGGAACAAGAGCCGCTGCAACAGCGATTCTGTTACATCTGCGAGTGGCAACGCTGCAAAATCGGAAAACGAAACCTGCGGCAAAACCCGTTCTGTAAATGCCAGACAGATTTGCTCCTGCTGTTCTGCGAGGGCTGCATTTGCTTGGTCAACTGCTCCCATCGGCTTACAAATAGGAACTGCCTTGCCATCTTCTTGGATTGTATAGCCCATCGTTGTCCCATGCGGTGCAGCACACATACACTCATAGACATTATTATTAAAGCGAATGACTTTTTTTAAAGGAGTCAGCGGGTCAAAATACCATGCCTCCCACGTTCCCTGTTTCGGCTCGGTATACAGCCCGAAATAATAGCCTTTCAGGTTGGGCAACGGTTTTCCTGCTCCCTCCAACAGTGTCATCAAACAATTCTGCATTGAGCCATTCCAGCCGCTGTCTACAATGCCCAGCCGGACATCTCGCAACAAGCCTGCCTGTTCCAGATAAGCCATAGCAGCAGTTTCGGCTGCCTGCGATTTTTTCTGTACAAAATTTCGATAAACGCTGCTTTTCCGCAACTGTTCTGCCAACGCAGTAAACGCCTGCACAGAAAGTGACTTGTCACAATCTTCTGCCGGAATGGCACAATCTGCATAAACCTGTTGCTGTTCTTCCGCAGAAAGTGCCAGTCGTTCCAATACATGACGAGGCGTTAAATTTGCCCCCCGTACCAGCAGCAAATCATACGCAGCTTCTCCCATGTGGTGATAAGCTGGCATTCGCAGTGCCATTCGGGAAACATAGAGGTATTGACAGTGGATTGGCAACGCATACTGTTCACAGAACCGCTTTGCGATTTCATAGAGAATGTGTCCATCTCGTGCCAGAAAATACAGCGTGTCCACTTGGTCGTGAATCGCCTGCTGCAAGCACCACCAGACATAGCTATATAAAACCGGAGCGGTTACAGCTCCGGTCAAGTCTGAAAATAAATCTCCTGTCTGCAATGCCGTTGCTGCCGCTGCAAACGGCGGAACTGCCTGCAACTTCTTGAAATAATCCGCATCCATTTTCACACCTCCGATTCTCCGATTGTATTTCTCTCATTAGTTCATTGTTTATTATACCATGTTCTTTTCCAGAACGTCAAGGTTCTGTGAAATTCTTAAAGAAAATGACGAAAACCGCTGGCTTTTCCCACCGAAAATCTGGGGAAAGCATCCAACGATTTATGGAAAATCTGCCACCCGACTTTCAGGCACTTTACGAACACCTTTCACGCAATTTCCATAAAGTTATGCGAAAATAGGAGCATAGAAACAAAGACAGCCTCTTCTCAAAAGAAAGGAAGATTTCATATGAGTAGCAGAGAACAAAACCGAGCCTGGGCGATGACCATGGCAGTTGCTGCCGTTCTCGCCTATACCACTGGCTGTACAGACAATAACAGTTCCAGTACCACCGAATCGACACAAACCACTGCTGCTATTTCTGAACTGGAATCAGAATCCACGACAACCGATTCTGAACATTCAGAAAGCACCGTTGCAACACCGCTTTCTGATTCGGAACAGCGTGTGGACTATGATGATGACGACAAAACCAGTACTTATGATACATTTGATGCAGAAATCACGCTGAGCGGAACGACCGCAGATGTAACCGGCAACACCAATGCCGTTTCTGTTTCTGACCGCACTGTTACCATTCAGAACGGCGGTACATACCGAATCACCGGAACATGGAAAGACGGTCAGCTGCGAGTCACTGGCAGCGAAAAAGTAAAGCTGTATTTCGACGGCGTTTCCATTACCAATTCCAATGGTGCAGCATTATCCTGTGAAAACGAAAAACGCACCATTCTTTCCTTGGCAGCCAACACAGAAAATTTCCTCTCCGATGGTGCAAATTCAAATACCACCACAGATGGAGAAACTGCTGCCCTCTTTACAGAAGATAAATTGACCATCAACGGCAGCGGTGCTTTGACCGTAACCGGCAATGCAGCAAATGGCATTGTCTGCCGGGATGATTTAAAAATTACAGATGGAACCATCTCCGTGACCGCTGCCAATAACGGCATGAAAGGCAAAGACAGCATTGGTATTTGCGGCGGCACGATTACCATAGATGCACAAAATGATGGCTTAAAGACAACAAAAGCAGATGACCCGGAACAGGGTTGGATTGCCATCAGCGGCGGTACACTCAACATTACCGCCAAAGGAGACGGCATTCAGGCAGAAACAGACTGCTACATTGACGGCGGTACGCTGAATGTCACAACAACGGGTGAAATTGCAGTCAGCACCTCGGACGACCAGCCGTTTGGCGGCGGTGGCTTCGGTGGCAGATTCGATAACGGACAATCGCCATTTGACGGACAAACACCACCGCAGAGCGGCAATCGTCCGGATGGGGCTGCACCCATGGAAAAGCCGGATGATGCAACGGGTTCTCAGCCAGCAGAAACCGCTCCGGCTGTTACAACGACCACAACCACAACGAATACAGAAACAACTACAGACACTGACACAAACACAACTGCTGCGGAAGATGCCAGCAGCAAGGGTATCAAAGCCGGAAATGCACTGACCATTACAGGTGGAACGATTCAGGCAAACACCACTGACCACTGTATGCACAGCGGTGGAGCGTTTACCTGCTCCGGCGGCACGCTGGAATTGAGTTCTTCCATGGCAATGGGCATCAGCAGCCACGGTGACTTAGAAATCACAGACGGTTCAATTACGATTGACCAAGCAACCGAAGGCATTGAATCCAAGGCAGATATGAACTTAGCAGGCGGCACGATCCGCATTTTACAGGCAACCGATGACGGTTTGAATACAGGCGGCGGCACTGGTATGGGCATGGGCTTCCCGATGGGACAGCCAGACGGAAACCAGCCGGGCGACCCATCTGCAACCACTGCTGCCGATGAAACTACCACAACAGAAACCACGACCGCAACCACAACGCTTTCCAATACCGACACTGCCACAGATACCGCAGAGGAAAGCCACGAATTGACCATTAGCGGCGGTACGATTTACATCTGTGCAGACGGAGACGGCATCGACTCCAACGGTAACATTACCATGACTGGCGGAACGGTCTTTGTTTCTGGCCCAGTCAGCGGCGGCGATGGTGCGATTGACTTTGAAACCGATATGACCATGACAGGCGGTTCTATTTTAGCACTGTCCAGCCGTGGCATGATGGAATACCCCAGCACACAGCATTACTATACAACCAGCATTTCAGCCAATGCCGGCGACTTCATCGCTGTCTGTGATGCAGACGGCAACGTCCTGATGGGTATGCAGACACAAAAAGCGGTTTCCGATGTCGTTTATTACGGCAACCAGATGGACGACTGCCAGCTGATTGTAGACGGAACATATTCCGGCACGCTCTCTGAAGATGGAACTGCTACAGATGGCACAGTTTCCGGCGGAACAGTTGCAGATTCGTTTCAATTGACAGACGGCAGCGAACAAAGCTCCGCTCCAGGCAACTTTGGCGACAAAGGCGGAACACCGCCGAACAACGGCGAAATGCCAACCTTCGCAGACGGCGAACAGCCAGAACCGCCGCAAGGCGGATTTGGCAACGGACAGCAAGGTGGTGGAAATGGTGCACCAACGCCGCCACAGGGCGGACAGCCGTCCGAAAACACAGCTGCTTAACATTGCTTTCTTCTTAATCTTTTTCCAAACCTTTCATATACATGCAAGAACAGACCGCTTGGGCAACCAAGGGTCTGTTTTTGTTTCACAAAATCCAGTTTGCAACTACAAAAGTTTCCACAAAAATCCTTGACTTTTTGGCATCCTCGTGGTAAACTAAAAGTAATCGCTTTTTTGTCGGCTGCCTGCCGCAAAAAATCAAATGAATTTTATCACAAGGAAAGGAATGGGATTTTTGATGAAAAAAACAGGAATTGCCCTGCTCAGTGCAGCGGTTCTTGCCATCACCAGTGCAGCTTCTGCCTCCTCCGGCTTGTTCGGAACTGCGGAAGCTGCGGACACCACAAACTCCACTTACAACTACGGCGAAGCCTTACAGAAGTCGATGTTTTTCTATGAGGTACAGCAGTGCGGCGAACTGCCAGACTGGAACGAAGTCAGCTGGCGAGATGACTGCATGGTCAACGACTATATTCCGGGCGGCTGGTTCGATGCCGGCGACCACCTGAAATTCACACTGACCAATGCTTATGCTGCAACCATGCTGGGTTGGGGCTTGCTGGAATATCAGGACGGTGTCAAGGAAATCGGCGAACTGACTGAATACAAGAACAACCTTGCTTGGGCATTGGATTACGTTGCAAGCTGTGATTTGGGCGATGAAATCGTTTACATGATTGGCGATGGTGCATTCGACCATGTATGGTGGGGTTCTGCGGAAGTTTATATGCGGAAGTTCGCACTGATGAAGGGTGAAACCGAACGGCCGTATTACACCTGCAATGACAGCTGTATTGAAGGACAGATGGCAGCGGCTCTTGCCGTTGGTTATCTCTGTTTCAAGGATTCTGACCCAGACCGTGCAGACAATTATCTGGCACACGCAAAGGCTTGCTTTGAACGGGCTGACAAAAATCGCTCCATCGGCGATGATACTGAAGAACATAATTATTATAAGCCAAGCTCATTCTATGACGACTTGTTCTTTGCTGCAAACTGGCTCTATCGGGCAACCGGTGAACAATCCTATCTGGATTTGTGCAAGACCGATTACATCCCGAATCTGGGCAAGGAAGAACAGTCCTCTGAAATGAAATATACTTGGGGTCATTGCTGGGATGACACCATGCAGGGCGGTATGTTGCTGTATGCAATGAATACTGGCGACAGCCAGTGGAAAGAACAGTTCCGGAAACATCTGGAATACTGGACAACGGGTTACGGTGGCAAGCAAATCGCACACACACCGGATGGTCTGGCATGGCTGTTCCCGTGGGGTCCGCTGCGTCATGCAACCACTACTGCATTCCTGGCATATGTTGCAGCAGATGAACTGTTTGCAGACGATGCAACTGCTGCAAAGAAGTACACCGATTTTGCAGATTCTACCATGAATTATGCATTCGGCGACAATGACCTTGATATGAGCTATGTTATCGGCATGGGCGACAAATATCCGCAGGCATGGCACCACAGAACATCTTCCGGTGCATGGAACGACAAGTGGAGCAACATCGGACAGACGGAAGGCGAAGATGCAAAGCCGCATGCACACACCCTGTACGGTGCATTGGTGGGTGGCCCAGACCAGACTGGTAAATACTCCGATAAAATCGGCGATTATCAGTATACCGAAGTTGCCATTGACTACAACGCTGGCTATACCGCTGCACTCTGTGCAATGGTACAGAAATACGGTGGCAGCAGTGACCCAGATTTCCCACCGACTGAAACACCGAAGTGGACAGAATTCTTCATGCGAGCATCCATCAACCAGGCTGCTGGCAGCTATACTGAAATCAAGGCATTTGCCATGAACCATTCCGCATGGCCGGCAAGAGTCATTCAGAACCTCTCCTACAACTACTATTTCGACATCTCCGAACTGGTTGACGCTGGTTATTCCATTGATGATGTATCTGTCAGAATCGGCTACGACCAGCACGCTTCTGATGAGGGCAAGATGACCATTTCCGACCCGATTCACTATAAAGACAACATCTATTACGTCAAGCTTTCGTTCGCAGATGGCAGCGTTGTCATGCCGACCGGACAATCTGAACACCGCTCCGAATGCCAGTTCCGTATCTCCATTCCGGACAACATTCAAGGCGTTTGGGATGCTTCCAACGACTATTCGTTCCAGGGTCTGACACAGGGCGGCGAAGATGCGATGGTAGATACCCCATATATCACAATGTATGATGGGGACACCCCGATTTGGGGTACAGAACCAGACGGCACAACCCCGGATGACAACCCGGTTACAACTACCACCACAACAGCTACCACAACTACCACTACAACGACAGTTACCACCACTGCTGAAACCACAGAAGAAACAACCGCAGAAACCACTGCTCCGGCAACGACTACAGCAAGCTCCACTACACCAGCAACAGAAATTACAACCGCAGTCACAACAGAAACCTCCACAATCATTGACCCTGACATCTTCTATGGGGATGTTGATTTGGATGGTGCTGTATCTTTGACCGATGCAATTCTATTAAACAAGTATCTGGCTGGAATGGTTGTATTGTCGGATACCGCACGGGCAAATGCAAACTGCTACTTGGATAAAGACAGCAATCTGAACGAAGATGATACCACATACCTCATGCGGTTCGTTGTTCGTTTAATTGATGACCTCCCGTATATTCCAGAATAATCAAACATTTTCTTTTTGAAAATCCGCTGCTGGAAGTTCTCCGGAATCTTCCAGCGGCGAATTTTTTTACAAAAAGGAAACCTTGCTTTTTCTCGAAATTTCCAAAATTCTATTGACGAAACTACAAAAAAGTAGTACAATGATAGGGAACAATCAAATCATTGGAGGTTTTTCCCATGGCAAAGAAATTTATTGTAGAAACATCTGCAAGACACGTTCATCTGACCGCAGAAGCATTTGCAACCCTGTTCGGCGAAGGCAAGGAACTGACCGTTAAGAAAATGCTCTCTCAGCCGGGACAGTTCGCAAGTGAAGAACGGGTTACCATCGTAGGCCCGAAGAAGTCCCTGCCGAATGTTTCCATCCTCGGCCCGTTCCGGAAGGCAAATCAGGTAGAACTCTCTGCAACCGATGCTCGTTCTATCGGCATTGTTGCTCCGATTCGGGAATCTGGCGATGTTGCTGGTTCTGGTGCATGTAAGATCGTTGGTCCAGAAGGCGAAATCGAAATTTCTGAAGGTGTTATCGTTGCAAAGCGTCACATCCATTTGACTCCGGCAGACGCTGAAGAAATGGGCGTAAAGGATAAGGACATTGTATGGGTTCGTCTGGATACAGACGGCAGAAAGGCAATCCTGGGCGATGTTGTTTGCCGTGTTTCTGATTCTTATGCACTGGCAATGCACATTGATACTGATGAATCCAATGCAGTATCTGCTCCGAGAGAACTGTACGGCGAAATCGTAACCGTAGACTAAGTACCTAACAAAATTTTGTACAGAAAAAGCCCCGTATCCTGCGGATATTTCCCAACGGATACGGGGCTTTTTTGTTATGTGTATGATGATGTATCAGGATGTTAAAATCAACGGCAAATCTTCTTCCCGTAACCAATGCAGAATGTCCCACATCTGCGAATCTGGAACGGCAATGCATCCGGCAGTACTGGATGCTCCTGCGGTGCAGTGCAGAAAAATAGCCGAGCCTGCTCCGGGAACAACTGGGTCACAGTTATAATTCACCACCACGGCATAATGATAGCTACTTGCATAATCGATCAGATGTTCCGCACTGTTCCAATTGATTTCCGTTGTTTCCTGCCACTGATTATAGACCGGAGAAGCAGGGTCATCCACCCAATAACAATTCTCGTTCAACTGCCGATATGGAATGGATAAATCTGTAAGTGGGTCTGTTCCAAAGGCAAACCCCAACGAAAACAGCCCTTTTGGCGTGCAAGAAATCCCCTCTCGACTGTTCGCAGAAACGCCATTTGTTCCCACGCAACCATTGGATACAAAATCCATCTGCCAGCCCTGTTCTCCTGCTGAAAATCCATAAACAACCGCAGAGCAGCCGCTTGAAACCACAGCAATCAGCTGTTTGCTATCCCCCAAATCAGAAAGTGGATAACCATTGTTTTCCAAAATGGTTGCTAACTCTGCACAAACTGGAATGGTTGTTGTTTCCATGGTGGTTGAAATAGTCGTTGCAGTGGTTGTGGTTGTCACGCTTGTTGAAACGGTTGTCGTTTGCGTTTGCGTTTCCATTTTCATCTTCATTTCCGTTGTAGTGGAATCTGTTGAAACGATGGAAACCGCTGTGGAATGCTGCGGTTCTTGTGCAGATTTCTGGTGCAGCAGAACCCCAAAACATCCAATTCCAATCAGCAACAGCCCAATGACAATGCTCAAAAGTATCAAAATTCGTTTTTGTTCCGATGTATTGGGACGTATCACAAAATCATCTCCCCTTTTTCTGTTAGCATAACACAAAGAAAAAAATCTGTCAAGCAGGCTGCATTTGTCGAAAAAATCGCCGCTTTGCTTGCATTTCCCCCACAGATATGCTATACTAATCATATTGATTTCGTATTTTGAAAGGAGTATTCATGATTACTGTATCCAACGTCAGCCTCCAATTCGGCGGCGACACCCTCTTTAAGAACGTCAACCTGCAATTCAACGCCGGAAACTGCTATGGGGTCATCGGTGCAAACGGTGCTGGAAAATCCACGTTCCTGAAAATTCTGTGCGGTGTCTTGCCGCCCACAACCGGAGAAGTTACCATCCCGAAAGAACTCCGGATGAGCGTTTTGAAGCAAGACCACTTCGCCTATGATGCCTACACCGTTCTCGACACGGTGATTATGGGCAATGAACGGCTCTATGCCATCATGCAGGAAAAAGATGCCCTGTATGCAAAGCCGGACTTCTCGGAAGAGGACGGCAACCATGCTGCGGAACTCGAAGCCGAATTTGCAGAACTGAACGGCTGGGAAGCGGAATCGGATGTTTCCAAGCTCCTGCAAGGACTGGGACTTTCCGAAGATTTGCTGTACCAGACCATGGGCGACCTCTCCGGTAACGAAAAGGTGAAAATCCTACTCGCACAGGCACTGTTCGGCAATCCGGACATCATTCTCATGGACGAACCGACCAACCATCTGGATATTGATGCCATCACGTGGCTGGAAGACTTCCTTTCTGAATATTTCGGAACGGTCATTGTGGTTTCCCATGACCGCCATTTTTTGAATAACGTCTGCACGCACATCGTTGACATCGACTATACGCAAATTAAAATGTATGTCGGCAACTATGAATTCTGGTATGAGTCCAGCCAGATGATGCAGCGGATGATTCGCCAGCAGAACAAAAAGACTGAAGAAAAGATTAAGGAACTCAAAACCTTTATCGAGCGGTTCTCTGCCAATAAATCCAAATCCCGTCAGGCAACCTCCCGCCGGAAATTGCTGGACAATCTCACTGTGGAACAGCTGCCAGCCTCCAGCCGCCGCTATCCATTTATTGGATTCGACATGGATCGGGAACTGGGAAAAGAAGTGTTACAGGTCAACGGCATTTCTAAAACCGTAGACGGTGTGAAGCTGCTGAACAATGTCAGCTTTACCCTGAGCCGTACGGACAAAGTTGCCTTCATCGGCGAAAGTGAACAGGCAATTACCATGCTGTTCAAAATCCTAATGGAAGAAGAACAGCCAGACGAAGGTACATTCAAGTGGGGCGTTTCCACTTCGACTTCCTACTTCCCTGTGGATAACTCTGTTTATTTCAACGACTGTGACCTTTCCATTCTGGATTGGATTCGGCAGTATTCCAAAACAGATGAAACCGAAACCTATCTCCGAGGCTTCCTTGGCAGAATGCTGTTCTCCGGCGATGATATTTATAAGCCGGTCAAGGTCTTGTCTGGTGGGGAAAAAGTCCGCTGCATGTTCTCTCGAATGATGCTGTATCATTCCAACGTATTACTGTTAGACCGTCCGACCAACCATCTGGACTTGGAAAGCATTACTGCTGTAAACAATGGCTTGACGGCATTCAAGGGCGTTGTCATTCTTTCCTCACACGACCACGAAATTTTACAGACGGTTGCAAATCGCATCATTGAAATCACACCAGACGGCTGTCTGGACAGACAGGGCACTTATGAAGAATTTCTGGACTGGAAAAAGGAAAACCAGAAATAAACCTGCCCCACCCCATCATCAACCGGAAAAATAAAGGAGTATCAATTTCATGAAATCCAACCTCATTTGTATGTTGATTACCATCATTGCATACTTGATTTTAATGATTGTAGTCGGCATTCTCGCATCCAAAAAAAATAAAGACACCAGCGATTTCTACCTAGGCGGCAGAAAGCTGGGGCCAATCGTCACCGCCATGAGTGCGGAAGCCTCTGACATGAGCAGCTACTTGCTGATGGGCTTACCGGGGCTGGCACTGCTGACTGGGTTCGCCGATGTTGGCTGGACAGTCATCGGTCTGGCAATCGGTACATATCTCAACTGGCTATTCGTTGCAAAACGGCTGCGAATTTATTCTCAGCACAACGGCTCGATTACAATTCCAGACTTTTTCTCGAACCGCTATCACGATAACAAACATTTCCTGATGGGCATTTCCGCCATCATCATTTTGATTTTCTTTGTGCCGTATACTGCATCTGGTTTTTCCGCCTGCGGAAAGCTGTTCCAGACGCTGTTCGGGATGAACTATCACGCTGCGATGATTTTAAGTGCTGTAATCATCATTGCCTATACCAGCATCGGCGGATTTTTGGCTGCCAGCACAACCGACCTGCTCCAGAGCATTATTATGACCGTTGCACTGGTCATGGTAGTTGTCTTTGGAATTGTCAAGGCTGGCGGTATTGACGTTGTCATGGAAAATGCAAAGGCACTGCCGGGCTATCTTTCCTTCAACCACACCTATGATATTACAACCAATTCCGCAAAGCCGTACAACATTCTGACCATCTGTTCTACCTTGGCTTGGGGGCTTGGCTATTTCGGAATGCCGCATATTCTGCTGCGATTCATGGCAATTGAGGACAGCAGAAAAATCAAGACCTCCCGTAGAATTGCCTCTATCTGGGTTGTCATCTCCATGGGCATTGCCATTCTAATTGGTTTCATTGGAAAAACTCTGATGACCAACAGTACAATTTCCGTACTGGGCGACAATCCGGACAATTTCAGTGCAGAGTCTGAAACCGTTATCATGAAGATTGCAACGCTGATCAGTGAACATGGCGTTCTGGCAGCGTTATTTGCTGGTTTGATTTTTGCCGGAATTCTTGCCTGCACGATGTCTACTTCAGACTCTCAGCTGCTGGCAGCATCCTCCAGTATGTCAGAAAACCTGCTGCAAGGCGTGTTCGGCATCAAGCTTTCGGAAAAGACTGCCATGCTGGCAGCACGTGCCGTTCTGCTGATTATCGCTGTGATTTCCATCGGTATCGCATGGAATCCGGACAGCTCTGTTTTCCATATCGTATCCTTTGCATGGGCTGGATTTGGTGCAACTTTTGGGCCTGTTATGCTGTGTGCCCTGTTCTGGAAGCGTTCCAACAAGTGGGGGGCTTTGGCTGGGCTAATTGCCGGCGGTGTGATGGTATTTGTATGGAAGTTCCTCGTTCGTCCGCTGGGCGGAGCATGGGATCTATACGAACTGCTGCCAGCCTTTATTGTGGCTTTAGCTGCGATTATTATTGTTTCGCTGCTGACAAAAGCACCGGAACAGGAACTGGTAGAAGAATTTGAAGCTGTTCAGGCAGAATGCAAACGATAAAATCAAGCATTCAATCATTCTGAAACACAAAACACCGCTGCGGAGGTTGCAATTCCATCCGCAGCGGTGTTATTTTTATCGTTTTTCTGTTCTAATTAGTCAGCCAGCAACTGTTCTGCTGCTGCCAGCTTTGCACTGCATACAAAGACATCCATTGCCTTTTGCAGTTCTTCTTCGGTTGGGAATGTCGGAGAAATCCGGATGTTTTCATCTTCTGGGTCTACGCCATACGGGAACGATGCCCCTGCACCTGTCAGAACGACACCAGCATCCTTACAAAGCTGTACAATCCGCTTTGCACAACCCTTCTGATTAAAGGAGATGAAATAGCCGCCCTTTGGATTCGACCAAGTTGCAATGCCCAAATCACCCAGTTCCTTTTCCAGTGTGTTGACAACAATTGCAAACTTCGGAGCAATCAATGCCTTATGCTTCTTCATGTGTTCCAGCAGATTTTCAAACTTACCGCCAAAGAACCGTAAATGCCGCAGCTGGTTCATCTTATCAAAACCAATCGTTGCAAAGCCCAAGGACTTCTTCAGGCTTGCCAAGTTTCTTTCGCTGGCTGCCATTACTGCAATTCCGCTGCCCGGGAAGGTGATTTTAGAAGTAGATGCAAACATATAGCAAATATCTTCGTTGCCAACCTTCTTTGCTTCTTCCAGCAGATTTGCCTGTACTGGCGGATTGTCAACCAGATGGTGTACACAGTATGCATTATCCCAGAAAATCCGGAAATCTGCTGCCTTCGGCTTCAGTGCTGCGAATCGCTTTACCACTTCATCGCTATATACAACCCCGCCCGGATTGGAGTACATCGGCACACACCAGATGCCCTTGATGCTGTCATCTTCTGCAACCAGTTTTTCTACGATGTCCATATCAGGGCCATCTTCGTTCATCGGCACATTGATCAGTTCCATACCAAAGAACTGGGTTACTGCAAAATGGCGGTCATATCCCGGAACCGGACACAGGAACTTCACATGATCCAGTTTGCCCCACGGTGTACCACCCAAAACGCCATTGGTCATTGCAACAGACATTACCCAGTACATAATGTTCAGGCTGGAGTTTCCGTATACAATAATTTCTTCCGGCTTTACGCCCAGCATCGGTGCAAAGAATGCCTTTGTTTCCGGCAGTCCATCCAGAACCCCGTAGTTCCGGCAGTCCAGACCGTTTTCAGCCCGATAATCGCCCTTCTTCAGGCAATCCATCATATCCATGCTCAGTTCCAACTGTGCTGGTGCTGGTTTCCCTCTGGACATATCCAGTTTCAGATTTTCTGCCTGAAACTGCTTGTATGCCTGCTGACATTCTGCCTGAAATGCCTCCAACTCCGCATGATTCTTTTCCTGTAATCTCATTGTTTGCGTGTGAATTTCCGTTCGGAAATTCTACTCCTTTCTGCAATCTTCCATGTGCACGGTTTTTGTCGAACCCTGCAAATTTGCTACGGTCTTATTATAACATATCTTTCTATCGCTTGCAAGTGTTCGTGTAGAAAAAACAAAAATTTTAAAAAAAGAGAAAACAGCAGGTCTGTTTTCCAGCAAATCGACTGTTTTCTCTATGAAATCTTATTTTTACTCCGATGTTTTTTGTTCTTCTGCGGTACAAAGCTTAAAAATACCGCCGTCCAATGCATAAAACACACCGCCTGCATACTGACATTTTTCTGTCAAATCCCCGCAGGATAACTTTGCAGCCAACTCCGGCTTCATATATTGCTTCGCATACCGATAAATTTCCTGCCAGTGTGGCAAAGTGAAATCAGGGCGATACAGATAAAGTTGCTCAATCGGATACATCACCAGAATGCTGCTCCAGAACTGGCAGAACTGCTGCATCATCTCTTCCATCAAGTCTGACAGAATCGGGTCAAAGTCCTTACCCTCTGCACAGGCTGCGGTAAACAAATCCGGCAGTGTCATTGTTTCCAGCTTTCCGCCTGTCAGGTCATACAAGACTGGCGTTTGCTCGGCACTATAATACGGCTTTACTCGCTGCTGCAATGCAACTGGCGTCAGCAAGTCGCCCACAGTTTGATTTGGAGAAAGCGGCAATCCCTGCATAGAAATCGGCTTGCCGTTTAGACACTCCATGGTATGCGAGCGACAGACGATAGAAACATAATAATCTGCCCCATCTGCACAGAATAAAGCAATAATTTCCTGCTTTGGTTTCTGATACAGGCAATATACTGCCATGGACGGCAATGCATTTCCCCAGAAGACCGGAACGTGCAGGGCATCTCTCAATATCTGCTGCAATTCTGTCATTTGTTGTTCCTGCCTAGTTGCATCCGGAAAAAAATGCTGCAAGACGCTGGGCATCCATCCAACACCCAAGCCCAAAATTTGCGATTCCTCAATATAGTTGCTCTTCAAAATCTGGCGAACGGTTATAATCATTTGTTCCTGTATGGATGCCCATGAAGCCTGCATCACTGGAAACGGAATGCACTGCTTTTCCAGCGTATTCATGCCCAAGGTTGTCAGTCCAACCACCAAATGATTCCCCTGAATGGAAATACCAATCAGCAGCCAGCGAGAAGGATGCACATCCATCAATAATTTTCTTCTGCCTTTTCCCTCCGAGGTTGGACATGTTCCGATGTCTTCTAAAACGCCCTTTTCCATCATCTCATGAATCAGCAGCGTCACGGATGCTCTTGTCATATGCAGTTTGTTGGCAATCTCCACACGAGAAATTGCTCCGTATTGCTGAATCAGCTGCAATACCTGCAAATACATCCACTTTCGTTCCATCTGTCGGTCAATGACTGGTTTCCACATTGCGGATTCGCTCCCCTCAATTCACAATTTCCTTTCTTTCTATTGTTGCAATCTTTTATCGATTTAAATCAATACTATTATTTTAACAATTTCAACCGGATTTTGCAAGTTTATGTGGAGGCTTTCTGATGAAAATTTACATATTATTGAAAAATAGGGAAAATGTTCATGTTTGCTCCGCTCTTTTTAAGTTAACATACTGAAAATCTGAATTAATAGTGGCATGGTTGCCATAGAGAGAATCGTTGTTGCTGCAAAAATCTGAGAAGCATAAATATCATTTAAACCATGTACTTGACATTGCAGTGTGCACATTGCAGCAGCCGGCGCAGCTGTCAGCAGCAAAACAACCGTCCGCACTTCCATAGATACAAACGGCAGGCAGAGGCACATTGCCATAACTGCCAGCGGAATCACCAGCAATTTCACGAAGCTGACCCAATAAATCCGCTTTGTACACAATGCTCCCAGCAAATTCGCCTGTGCCACGCTGACACCCGATGCAATCATCGCAAGCGGTGTATTCAAGTCGGAAATATAGCCCATCGTATCCATCAGCAAGCCCGGCATTGGAAGCTGTACAAAATACAGGATCAATCCAATGGCGATACCAATGACCGTTGGCGAACGCAGCACTTTCAATGCCTTTTTGAAGTCCTTGGTCTGTGTCAGCTGCATGACACCGTGTGTCCACGAGAACAAGAAGAAAATCGTCAGGAACGCAGTGACATAGAAAACACCCTCTGCCCCGAACAGTGCACTTGCCAGCGGAATGCCCATGAAGCCGCAATTGCTATATGTTGCAGAAAATCGCTCAATCGGTGCTAACTTTCCGACGGATTTTCCACGGAAACACAGCATGGAAATCAAAATGGCGATGACATAAGAAGCTGCCGCCAGCACAAACGTCAGCAGCAAATTCACGACCAGACGGGAATCATATTCCTCCTCTAAGTAAGCATGCACGATGATGACTGGCGTTACAATTTCCAACACGACATTGGAAAGCTGCTTGCCGCCCTCTCGGCTGACAATGCCGGTGTAGTATGCAATCATTCCGACCACATTCAGAATGAGCATAATAATTGCCTGCTGTAAAATAATTCCTGCCATATGTTCGTACTCCTTTTTTTTGACAGCCGAACGACTGCCATTCTCCAAAATAAGAACCGCCCGTTTGATGGTGGAGAAACAGGCGGTCACTTCCTTGATAGTATAGCATGGTGGTTTTTAGATTTTATAAATTTTGTATAAACATTGGTTGAATTTGCAATCCGCCCAAAGCCGCTGCAACGGTGTCTGGAATCTGGGTAAAATCTGCCACCAACGAGGATGGTTTCTTGATGGGGGCATCCTGCCGCAGCGGTACGAAATAATAATTTTTCGTATTCAACAGCAAGCCCAGATTTTTCGCCGATGCCCGCAAAGCGTCATTGGTTGCCAGAGCCAGAATAATCGGCTTTTCGTTCCGCAGCATGGATTTTACTGCCATGGTCACAGTGGTATCCGTGATGCCCATCGCCAGTTTTGCCATGGTATTGGCGGTACAAGGTGCAACAAGCAACGCATCCAAGCGGTCTTTTGGCCCTAACGGTTCCACATCTGAAATCGTCAACAGGGCAGGTTTTCCACAAATCTGCTCCAATTTTTTTCGCTGTTCCACAGCTTTCCCAAAACGGGTATCAATGCTAGCGGCATGTTCTGAGAAAATCGGCATTAAGCTGTAACCTGCCGCCACCAGTCGTTCTGCCTCTGCAAACGCAGCAGAAAAGGTGCAAAACGACCCTGTTACCGCAAATCCAATGCGTTTACCAATTGTTTCCTTCATCTGCGAGTCCCCTCTCCTGTAAAATATGGAAGATGGTTTTCGCAATGATTGCTCCAGCGGTTTTCGGTGCAGTGATTCCCGGCAGCCCCAACGCCCAGACTACCTGACGATGCAGGCGTTTTGCAGCATCAAAATCCGTTCCGCCCGGTTTCGATGCCAGGTCAATCACCAGTGCATCTGGTTTCATGTTGGACAGGGCTGTTTCGTCCAGCATCAGGACTGGAACGGTGTTGCAGAACCAGTCAAATTTTCCTGCACGGGCAGCAATTTCAGACGGATGCATCCATTTCAGACCATTTGCCGCACAGCGTTCCGCATCTTTGCAGCTGCGAGCCGCAACGGTAACATCTGCTTTCAAGCCCTGCAAACGCTCCGCCATGATTGTTCCGATTCTGCCGTAGCCGATGACGAGAACAGAGCTGCCACAGAGTACTGTTTCCCGTTCTGAGATGGCAATTTGAATTGCTCCCTCTACAGTTGGAACGGCATTTGCCAGACAGAGTTCCTCCCGCTGAAAATAATCGCAAAAACACAGTTCTTGTTCTTGACACATCCGGCAAACAGCTTCGGGGAGTACGCCGCCGCACACCAGACCGCCTTTTTTCACATGGGACAGCAGTTCGGGCAGCGACAAGTTCCCATTTTGGGACGGCACAGATTCGGCTGTCGTGTGAATGGGCAGGATGAGAACGTCAAATTCCGGTAATGTTTCAGAATCTGACGGAGAAAATCCGATTGTCGTCACGGAAAGCTGCGGCGACTCGGCAAGTTTTTGGGCGGCATATTGTTGACGGCGGTCACCGCCAGCCACCAAAATTTGCAGCAATTGTTGCATCTTGCATTCCCTCCTTTTGTTCCGGATTTTCGCCCATTCTCAAAGAATGGGTGTACTTCATTTTATGCAGGCAGGAGAAAAGGGGTGAACAAAAAGGGCACACTTCTTGCGAAGTATGCCCTCTTGTTTCCGCAATCCAAATTCTTTACTTGTAAAGATTTTGTCCAATCCCACTTGTAATTGAATGGATGACTTCCTTAAATTTTATCTGTTTTCTTCGGAAGATGATTCGGAATCAGAGATTCTTACTTTCTCTTCTTGGAAACCAGAGCAACACCGCCGATTACTGCGATTGCTGCAACAGCACCTGCAACCGGAATCATGCTGCCAGTCTTCGGAGAGCTGGTAGAACCAGTGTTCTTCTTAGTGGTCTGCTGAGCTGCCTTTGTGGTGGTAGCTGCCTTTGTGGTGGTAGCTGCTGCTGTGGTAGTTGTAGTGGTGGTAGTTGCTGCAGCAGAAGTAGTGGTAGTAGTTGTTGTGGTCGGCTTAGCAGTTGTGGTGGTAGTAGTGGTGGTGGTAGTCGGCTTAGCAGTTGTAGTGGTTGTTGTGGTGGTCGTTGTAGTAGTGGTGGTTGTTGTGGTAGTCGTTGTGGTAGTAGTAGCTTCAGTTGTGGTGGTAACTGCACCATCAATCTTGATGTAACCCTGAGAAGCAGGCTGTGTGCTTACGTCCGGGCTGTGCTGAATGATCGGAGTGTAAGAACCATCAAAGGAAATTGCTGGGCTGTCGATGTAGTAGATGTCGCCCGGCTGTGCATTTTCATTAACCTTGAAGGTTATGTTAATGATTGCACCATCGCCAACTACATAGCTTGGACCAGAAGCAGACGGTGTGCTTGCGTATGCAATCCAACCACCTGCATTGTCCGGAGAAAGCTGCAAACCAGAACCAGAAATTTCGATATTCTGATTGATGTAAGCATCACCCAGCAAACCACCTCTGCTATTGCTAGAATAAGTGATTTCGCTTGTGTTCCAAGAGACACCGAATGCCAGAGCATCCCAACCATCAGTATTGCCGTTGATGGTTACCGGAACGGTTACCAGATAATTGTTTGCCTGCAGTTCATCCATCGTAACTGTAACGCCTGCAATTGCCAGACTGCCAATAGCATCTGCTGGAATAGCGGTGAAAACAGCGGCAGAAGTAGCAACTACTGCTGCTGCGGAAACAGCTGCCAGTGCCTTCTTAAATGTACTTTTCATTTTTCTATTTTCCTTTCAAATATAAATTATGCGGTATCCGGTGTCCCAGACACCGCACTTTTACCTAATCTTTAAAATTTAACGACTTAGCCTTCGTACCAGATAGAACCTTCCAAAGACTTCAGGGACGGAATTACATCCGGCCATGTCGGTTCCTGGTTAGCAGCCTTCTTTGCATAGAAGGTCAATACGTTTACAGCATCCTGAGTGGTCATCAGTTCACTGCCACTGTTCATACCAGCCTTGGATTCTGTATCTACGTCTGCCAAGAAGTATGTGAGCTTATTCAAGTTTTCATCTTCGTTGAAAGCAACATTTTCCTGTGCAGCCGCTGCCTTTGCATAGTAAGTCAGGATTGCAACTGCATCCTGAACATCTACAATGCCATTCAAATCTGCATCGCCCTTAACACCAATGTATACAGTCGGATTTACCGGAGCTGCAACTGGTTCTGCATCAGCAGTTGTCGGATCAGTGAAGTAAGCATTTACTTCTGTTACGCAGTACGGCTTGCCTTCTGCATCGAAGATTTCCTTCGGTGTGGTCTTGTCGAGGGTAACTGCACCTGCTTCCAGAGCATTGAAGTGTGTACCTTCTTCATCCACGATATCGAACTTGCTGAACAAATCAGACGGCTTCAGTTCCCGTTCATCTACGGAGAAGTAGAAGTTTGTCGGGTTTACTTCCACTTCCAGTGTGGTTGTACCAACTGGAGTGATTGTGCCGGTTGTACCGGTCGTTGTGGTTGTAGTGGTTTCGCTGCCACCAGTGCCGGTTGTGGTAGTGGTGGTTGTTTCACCAGATACATCTGTGGTCGTTGTACCGCCGCTTACATCTGTGGTGGTTGTGCCGCCAGATACGTCTGTGGTCGTTGTACCAGATACGTCTGTGGTGGTTGTGCCACTAACATCTGTTGTGGTAGTGGTTGTGGTTGTGGCCTTATCCTTGAACTTGATAATTCTTTCTACATTGAAGTAACCACTCGGAACGCCTGCAAGTGTATCATTATCTGCATCGCCCTGTGCAGTTACCAGCTTGTAAGAAGAATCATAAACGAGCTGGCTGTAATCAGCATCTGTTACGCCGTCTGCTTCTGCCTGATCCGGATGTGCAGCATAATACTTTTCAATACCTTCTACAGTGCTGAAATAATCAGCATCTACATCGGTATCCGGAACCTTGAAGGTTACGGTATAAACATTGGTATCTGCATTTGCATCGGCAACGAAATCAGAACCGCTGTTCAGCAGGCTGGTGACATCATCCATGCTTACATCTACGGTATAATTTACACCTACATTCTGGAATGCCTTATTGACTTCTGCAACTGCCTTATTCAATGTATCGCCATACTTAGCAAGGTCTGCAACACTACCCGGAACGTCAAACCGTGTGGTTCTCTTGTCCTTCTGTACCTTCAGCCAAGCCAGTGTTTCATCTGCGGTTGCAAATTCTTTATGTGCAGATGTTGTGATTGCCTTATCTGCATAAGAGAATGCCTTTTCTACTTTCTTCTGATAAGTAGCCAGCAGGTTATCAAGGTTTACCGTCAAGTTAGCAGCAGCAGCCTTCTTTGTGATTTCAACCTTCAACTGCTGAACAGTACTTGCAGCATAAGCCTTTGCATCGGCATAAGTTGCAACCTGGTTGCCTTCGCTGTCTACGAAAACAGCACCCTTTACCCGAATGGTGTTTGCAGTACCAGCTGCCTTATTGGCTGCGGTATTTTCAATGCTATCGCCATCAACGGCAGCAGTAAAAGTACCCTTCTTTTCCAGCATGCTGAAATCAATGTCATCGATGATGGAAGCTGCACCCTGCTTGGTCAATTCCTTCTTGATGGCATCAATGATGTTGCTCTGTACATAGCTGGTTGCATCCACCTGTGCGGTCATCACTGCAACGCTATTCTGAATGCTTACGCTTGGGTTTCCAACGATGCACTTCTTTACTTTTTCAACATAAGCAGCGTTCTTATCCGAGAAATCAGCAGAATCAATGATATCTGCAACATTCAGTTCAAAGCTCTTACCTTCTGAATCAATCAGTGCACCTTCTACGAGCTTTGCCCAATCGGACTCCAGCTCCTGTGGTTTAATTTCCAGTACTCTTTCCACGCTGATGGTGGTTGCATCTGCAGCGTTTGCCATCACTGCAAAGCCCTGTGTCAGAGCGAGCGGTACAGTTGCTGCAATTGCAATGACTTTATTGAATACCTTCTTCATTGCACATTTCCCTCTCTTCATTCAATTTTTTTGCGGCCGTCCAAGCTGACGCACAGACGTGATTGCATTTGTGCAGTCTCATTTCCCCTCACTATTAAACTGCCCTGTTTCTGTTTCCATGTAACCGGATTTCGCAGAACTGAAATAACCGGATGTTCCATGAATGCTTGGACTCACGCGATCCTTTACGGCATGGGTGCATAAACCGCCGTAAACGATTTACATAAAGTATTCTAACACATTCTGTCGGGAATGTCAAGCCTCTGCCCTGATTTTTTTTAAAATTATTAGGTGGAAATTCCGCCCGTATTTGTAGCTTTTACACAATTTTCAACCGTTTTCAACACCTTTCAACAGGCTTTCAACTGAAGTTTTGTGTGCACCTTGTGAAAGTCGTGTTTTCAGAATTGGCTCTTTCCGTCATTTTTCACAAAAAACACAAACAGCCTGCAAAAAGACTTTGCAGGCTGCCTGTGTTGGAAAAATAATAAGGAGAATGTATGAAGAAAGCATTTGAAAATTTCCGACCAAATGCCCAGCTTTTGGCATTGGCGGGAAAGATTTCACTGTCCGTGATACTTCATCAGGATTGTTTTTTCTGCTGTACTTCCTGAAGAACGACAGAAACTTTTTGTTCCTGTCCGTTGCGGACAATGGTCAGGGTGACCGTGTCACCAGCATTATATTCATTCTTATAGTTGTTCAGTTCTTCTGTGGTTTCAATCTTGTTGTCGTTGATGGCAGTAATGACATCGCCGACCTGTAAACCAGCTTCTGCTGCTGCACCTCCATCGGTTACACTGATAACATATGCACCGATTGGCAAGTTATATGCCTGAGAAACGGCTTCGGAAACATCCTGACAGCTGATACCCAGCTGCGGTCTGCCAGTAACATAGCCATAGTTAATCAAATCATCTACAATTTCCCGTGCTTCTGTCATCGGGATTGCAAAGCCGATACCTTCAATGGTTGCACCACTGGAAGAAACACTAGAGGACATCTTCGCAGAGTTGATGCCGATAACCTGACCAGAACTGTTAATCAACGGACCACCAGAGTTACCATTATTAATGGCGGTATCGGTCTGAATCAATGTCATAGTTTTGTCGTTGATGGTAACTTTCCGGTTCAGTGCGGAAATAATCCCACAAGTAACCGTGTTCTGGAGTTCCAGACCCAACGGGTTACCGATTGCAACAACCGCATCGCCAACCTGACACTGGTTGCTGTTGCCAAATTCCGCAGCAGTCAAACCAGTCTGGTCTACCTTCAAAACAGCAAGGTCGGTTTCAATATCATATGCAACGACCTTTGCATCATAAGTGGTTTCTTCATCGGACATCCGGATTTCTACGGCAGTTGCTTCGCCGCAGCCATATTCCGAATCATAGATGACATGGGCATTTGTGACAATGTAGCCATCTTCCCGCATGATAATACCTGTTCCGACACCGGTCATTGAACCGGAATTGTCACCATTTCCGCTGTTGCCATTTCCGAACATGCCAAAACCATAATTATAATTGTAGTTATTCGGCATCTTGAAAGTTGCCTGAACACCGACAACCGATGGTGCTACTTTCTTAACAATGTCGCTGATAGACATTGCATTTGTACCGGATGCCAATTCAATCCAGCTTTTTGCAGCATCGCCCTTTACAGTTGTGCTCTGTGCTTTGCTGCTGCTGTCCTGTGTTGTGGTATTGGCTGTGGTATCGGTAGAATCCGAAGCAGAAGTACTGCTTTCTGCTGTTACCAGCTTGTTGGAATTATGAACGCCATTATAAATACCAATCGAACCAACCGAAACAATTGCCATCGCTGCAACAAATGCAACCGCTTTCATCCAGAAGTGATTCTTTTTCTTCGGCGGTTTGCCGCTGCCGGATGCCTGTACTGGTGCATTCGGATTGGAATAATAATTGACGTAGCTGTAACCCTGCTGCTGGGATTGTGTATCAGAGGAAGTATTTCCAGTATATCCTGTGCTCTGGTTGGTACTACTATTAGTAGTGTAACCATAACCAGTCGGTGTGGTGCTGCCATACCGATTTGCTGCTCCATAAGTTGTACCAGAAGCAGTGCGATTGGTTTCTGCTGTATGATTAGCAGCGGTGCCGCCCGTTGCAGCAGATGTGCTATAAGGATTTTGATTGGTCACAGTGGATTCTGGCTGTTTCGGCTCAGAAGCTGCTGTGTTATTCGATTCATTTTTCATCATGTCCTGTTCCCGTTCATACATAAGAATCTTCCTTTCTATTGAAAACCGCTGCTGTTCTGCATCGGTCTGTCTTGTTCTTTGCTCTATGGTTAATATTATACGCTGGAATGTGATAACTTTATGATAGTAGACGGAAAACATCGTTAAACACAGATGGATTCTATTTTTCACAGTTTTTCACAAAAAAAACCGCTCGATTTTGCGATACTTTTCCGCAAAACCGAACGGTTTTCGTTCTAATTCAGGCTATTTTTATCAGCTGAAAGACGGTGTCTGTCCAGAAGCCTGCTTTGCATAATAAGTCAGAATGCCAACGGCATCGGCAACATCTATCACACCATCTTTGTTGACATCTGCTTTGCCTTTCTGTGCATCACTAAACTGTCCCTCATTTCCTGCTGCAACACGTGCATATTCCGTCAGAACAGCGACTGCATCCGGAACATCAACCTTTCCATCGCCATCAACATCGCCAGCGGTATTGGTAACAGTTGGGAAATAGCCGCTATCAATCAGCAAATTGGCAATGGCTTCCTGACCGGCAACCGTCGGGTGCACGTCTGCATTTGCAATATTGACATTTGTCCATGCATGATGCAGGAATGCACTATAAACATCTGCCAGATAAATCTCTCCATTCTGAGCATGTGCCTGTAAATTCTGGTTCAAACCAACTGGAATATACTCTCCATTGGAACTTCCGTTCAGATACTGATACATCTGCCCACCAGAAAATGCACTTAACATAGAAAGTGCATTGCTAGACAAGCCTGTATCATCCTGGTCAACACTCAATGGGTCATAAACCGTCTGGAATACCAGCTTTGCATGACTGTTCGTGCTCTTCAGCTGTAAAATAATGCTGTCGATGTTGGTATTTGCATTGGCAACTGCAGTCGGCATATTGGCTCTCAAATACTTCTGGAATGCAATTTGATTATCCTTGATGGCATTTGCCAAGTCATAAACATTGTCATAATCGTCTACTTTCACCACATCATTATTCAGAACCGGCTGCAAAATATCGTTTGCTCCGATGGTGACAACAATGACATCTGCTCCAGCAACCGCTCCTTGCATGGTACTATCCCCCTGCAACGACTGAAGCAATTCCGAAGAAGTCGTTCCATCCTTTGCAAGGTTGGTGACTTTCTGGTTCATGTGCTGTTCCAGAATGGAAACATAAGCCTTGCTGGAATCCTCCAGACCATAACCCGTGCTGATGCTATCCCCCAGTACGACAACACTGTACGGGGCAACGTCATCTGCTGCGGAAACGGTCGGCATTGGCATGGTCATTGCTGCGATGGTCAGCATGGCAGCAGCGGCGATGGCTCTTCCTGTTTTTCTATTTTTCATGAATTTTCATCCTTTCTAATATGTCGGTTGGTTGTACTTGCATTATAACATATGCAGCGAAGACTGTCAAGAGAAACTTATTTTAGCAAGCAGTCAGAAATCAAAAAATGTTTTTCTGTATTGGTTGCAAGCAACGAGCCGCAGGCGAATAAAAAGTTTTTTGATCCAACAATTTTTCAAAAATGTTGGCGAGGTTCAGGGCGAGC
>OHYB01000201.1_pt1 | contig 34596 bp, 34 predicted proteins | sample 1580181 | NCBI WGS metagenome assembly OHYB01 (sample SAMEA3882510, study PRJEB24775) | human gut metagenome | biome: human-associated habitat; feature: intestine environment; material: feces | place: Netherlands | collected 2009/2010
GAGCATCTGCTTGACGTGCAGGAGGTCACAGGTTCGAGTCCTGTACCGTCCACCAAAAAAATACCGTAGATTCGTTAGAATCTACGGTATTTTCTTTTTCAAGTACACATTTTAGTACACACTTGCCTATTTTCTCTGCAAGCTATGTACCAAATCATTATACACTTCCGGCCGTGCTTCTTTCAGCGCATCCATAAAGGCACCCCCGCACATGGTGTATCCTTCCATGCGCGGGGGTACCTTGTATTTACTGTTTCTTTTTCCTCCGGCTTACGCCCCAGGCGATGCTGCCCAGGAGCGCCAAAGCGGAGACAAGTTCGAAGCCGCGCCAATAGGCGGGGGCTTGGTAGGCGATCATGATCGTACCGGTGTAGCCCGCCGGGATGTTCAGGGTGATGCGGGCGTTCTCGCCGGTGCCGAGGGGGTATTCCTCGCCGGTAGCTTCGTCCACGGCATGGTAGTGGCCGTAGTTGAAAATAGGCACCGAGATGTCGGCGGCCTCGCCGTCATTTTCCACTTCCAGATAGGCCTTGCCGCCCCGCTTCTCGTAGGAGAGAAGCTGCATCTTATCGCTGCCCGGCTTGGGCTGCGCCCAGATGGTCTCGTAGGCGCTGGTACCGTCGATGAGGTACTCGCCCACACCGGTGGTAGGTGTCGGGTCCATCTTGCGGTAAGTATTATAGGCAACCTCCTGCTGGCCGGTCAGCATCTGGGTCTGCATTACGCTGGTCATCAACAGGGTGCATCCCACCAGCGACAGGGCCACCCCCTTTGCCAGGCGGAGGTTCTTTTCCTTCAACAGCTGAACCGCCAGCACAACCGCCAGGCAAAGCAGTGCCGTTGCCAGAGAAAGGAACCGCCACGGGTACTGGAACAGGCCAATCAGCTTGCCCACCGTGCGGCCCAGCCAGTTGTGGAAGCTGTCCCACGGGAACACATGCATGGACAGTACCGTTGCCAGCACCGCAAAGCCAAATGCTGCCTGCATGCGGTGCAGGGTATCCCTGTCGTGCCAGCTTTCCCGCCGCAGCAGGCAGTAAAGCACCAGCAGCAGCCCCACCACCAGTGGCAGGCCGAACGACAGCGTCATATCCGGGTTTGTGCCCGAATCCGCCCCACCGAATCCCGGCCCAAACGGGCTGAACAGCTGCACCAGATACGTTCCCTGGTTCTGGATCTTGCCGATCAGCGGGCCGTTGACCATCAAATTGATCTCGTGCGTCGAGATCAGGAACGGGAAGAAATACCAGGCGCTCAGCGCCACTGCCAGCAGCGCCGCCTTGGCCCAGGCCAGCAGGCGGGCAGGGCGCAGGGTATCCCGCAGGCGCAGCAGGCAGAACACCACCAGAAGCAGCGCGATCAGCTCACAGCTGAGCAGATGGCACTGCACCAGCGCCGCCATGCCAAAGGCCATGGGCGCCCACTGGGCAAAGTGGGGCTTCTCGGTGGTATATATATTATACAGGCCCACCAGCACCAATGGCAGGAAAGTGATGGCCGTGTACTCGCCCACCGAGGCACGGATGTAGGTGCAGACCAGGCGGTAGCAGGACAGCGTGTACAGGGCCGCGCCCAGCAGGCCCAGCTTGCGGCTGGCGGTAATTTTGCCAAAGCTGTAATAGGCAATGATGGCGGTGGACAGCGTCACGACAAAAATATAAATCTGATAGCAGGTGCGCAGCGGCAGCCAGGCATTATACAGCAGGGCGGGCAGTGTCAGGAACAGTTCACAATAACACAGCGAGTTGGCATAGCCGTAGCCGTTCAGCGTATCGGTGGTCATGCGCACCGGGAACTGCCCGTAGGACAGCTCCGCCGCCATGGCCGAAATGCGCTGCAAATGGTAGTCTATATCGTGCCCGAAGTAGAGATAGTTGCTGAACAGCGGCAGGCAGGCGGCCACCGTGATGCCCGCCAGGATCAGCGGCACCGCATACTTGCGGCGGCGTACCGGGGCGTTTTCATCCCTGCGGGCAAACAGTAGCAGCAGCACAAAATCCAGCACTGCCGCCAGCAGCAAAAAGCTAACCAGGCGGGTCACACGGTAGATGGGCTGCTCGGTCAGGGTAATGCCGTACAGGTAAAGCTGGCCTTCGCCGTAAGTCAGGGTCGCCGTCAGGTCCTGCACCTTTGTCCCGTAGTTCACCCACAGACGAGTGGTAATGGTGCGGTGGCAGTCGTCCAGCGTTACGGTATCAGCTCTGACAGCCGATGGATTGCCCTTGCTGGAAAAAGACAGCGAGCCCGCACTGTGCAGTGCATTAAAGGTCGGTGTGTCCGGTGTCTCACAGGAGAAATACTGAATCGTCACCTCATACGCGCCGGAGCGCATCGCGCTGCCTGCCGTAGAAAAGCTGATGGCCTTATCCTCCGGCGGAGTGAAGTCCTCGCTGTTGTTCCAGATTTGCAGCGTCGTCCCGTCCTCGTTCACAGCGGCGATCTGCGGGTAGTCGTTGCTAAAATCCGCCGGGGTCAGTTGCAGTTTGTAGGGTGCGCCGAACAGCGATGCTACCAGCGAGGCCAGCACAGCAGCCTCCAGCAGGAGCACCACGGCAAACCAGCGGTTCGTGCGCAGCAGTTCACGCAGTTTTTTCATACAAAGGGGCCTCCTCAGCCGTCCCAGATCATGACTTTGGCGTTCAGGATGGAGGTGTCCTCCACCGTGGCGATGTACTCGCCCTTCTCATTGCGGGGGGTGCGGTCGCAGTCCAGCAGGCAGATCTGGCGGGCTTTCTCGGTGCCGTCGGCCAGGCGCACCTTGTACTTGATGACCGCATTGTCCGGCACCAGCGCCCCCTGCACGTAGACCCGCATGCCGTCCATCACCTCGCCGGTGTCGTCGGTCAGGCGGCCGCACCAGGCCAGGTCATAGCCGCCGTAGTTACGGTAGGTCTGGTAGGCGTAAAGCGTGCCGTGGCCGGAGGGCAGCTCGATGCCCGGCATCTGGGCGCGGAGTTCCCGCCCGGCAAAACGGCAGAAGAAATTCGTCTCGGCCTGGGTATTGGTGTCCCAGACGTTCTCATTGCAAAGGATCAGGTCGTCAGCCGTGACCTCATCGGCCAGGCCGGCGCGGATGGTATCGGCAAAGAAGTTGTAGGCTTTCAGGTTCTCAGCGTGGTGGGTGCGCAGGCAGCCGCGGGTAAACGCGCCGTTGGCGGCAATACCCGCCGCCAGCACCACTGCCAGCAAAGCGCGCAGCACGGCCGAGGGAACTTTCGGCAGATGGCAGCACAGTTTGGCCGGCGCCGCCACGCATGCCGCCAGCAGCAGGCCCAGGCCCACCGAACTGGCCGCCGCGGGGATGTAGCCCCACTTCCAGGTGATGGCCTCTGGCTGCTGGTAGCGGGCGGACAGGGCCAGCAGCGCCGCCGGGGCAGCCCACAGCCCCAGGCCCAGCAGGGCCAGGCCGCCCAGGGACTTGCCGCTGACCTTTTCCCTGGGAACGGCAAACAGCAGCGCCGCTACAGCCAGCAGCCCCAGCACAAAGGGCCAGAGCATGTCGCCCTTGCTGATGGTGCCGCAATCCTGCCCCTGCAGCCAGGGCCCCAGAAACGGGATGGACGCGGCCATCTGCTGCACGGTCACACGGGCCACGTTGGGGATGTCCAGCGAAAGCTCATTGCCGGTGCCGCCGTGGCGGGAGCTGGCAAAGTGGAAGCAAAACGCCACCGCCATGCCGCCCAGCACCGGGGCCGAGGCCCGCAGGCCGCCCCGCACACTGCGGGTGTACACCACCCACAGCAGCAGCGCCAGCACGGCGTAGACATAGCCGGTCTCGTAAGTGCCGCAGGCGATAAACGCCAGCACGGCCGCCGCCACGCCCCAGGCGCGATGGTGGGACTCGTGCAGGTAAAACAGGCACAGCCAGCTGGCCGCCGCCCAAAGCAGCGTGCGCTGGGGCACGGCGTAGTAACTGTACATGCCCTCGTTAAAAATAGGAGCCGCCGCCAGCGCCAGACCAAAGGTGCCCAGAGCCAGGGCATTGCTGCGGCTGAGCTTTGCCGCCACGCGGCTGACCAGGAAAGCCGCCGCGCCCGTCATGGCAATGATGTACAACCGGTAGCTGGCCAGCGTGCGGTAAAACAGCAGCGCCACCGCGTTGGGGTAGTGGAACGGGAAGAACCGCACCTGCTTTAATAAAAAGAAGCTCAGCCGCTCCTTTAGGTCCTGCAAGGCATACTGCCAGAAGGACATGCGGCCCATATCGTACAGCCATCCGTTCAGGGTCAGCTTGTCGTCGCCCTCGGCCGGTACGCTGATGGTCACCCGCAGGTACATAACAGCCGCCGCAAATACGGCCAGATACAGCACCGCCAGCGCCGCCCGCCGGACCGCCGTGTTTTGTTTTTTCATATCGTTCCTCCCCTTGCCGGGTCAATTCTCATAGATAAATGTATTATAGCATAGCCGGGCATTGCGTGCAATCTGCGCGGATATAAAAAGCCCCGCACGCAGGCGGCGGGCCTGTATGCGGGGTTGGTATGCTTTTGTATGTATGGTAAACGCCGCCACGCGCGGCGGGGGGATTGGTTTGGCTGCGCCGGGCTGCCGTATTCAGGCCAGCGCAGCGGTGTGGAGCTGTTCACGCATCGCGTCCGGGGTCGTCTGCAAGGCAAGGGCGAATTCCTCACTCAGCAGCTTTTCGACGGTCGCGTAATAATCCTTGTCCATAAGGTTCAGCTTTTTGCCGCTGTTTTTTCGCTGCCGCTCCTTGCAGCTGATTTCCTTGAACAGCCGCAGATAATCCGGCACACAGTGGGATTGCAACAACTCCTGATAATGCTGTGCCAGCAGGGCCTGCTTGGGGTAGCGGGATGTACGCACTTCCAGCGCGGGCATCTCGGCCAGATAGGCTTCGGCCTGCTGCGGCGTGACCGGCGGGCGCAGGTAGGCGGCCGTACCAGTGGGCAGGTAGATTTTCTCCTTGTGTTTGCAAAAAGTATTTTACCACATTTTTTCGCGTTTTTTCAAAGGCAGTTTTCCACAAAAATACCACGCCGCATGCATGGGCAAAATGCCTATACAAAGCAAAAAGAGGAGCACCGAAGTGCTCCCCGTTGCGAGTTATTGCAGTTTAGTCCAGCTTCATGTCGCCGTCTTTGATCCAGCCCCACTTGCGCAGGACCTCGCAGAAAACAACGCTCAGCACGGCGGGCAGGACGAAGCAGATCAGCACCAGGCCCACCCAATCAAAGGCGGTAACGGCCTTGCCGGCCTCGATCCAGCCGGTGTAGACGCCGATCTGGCCCACCAGGCCGCAGGTGCCCATGCCGCTGGAGACCGCCGGGCCGTTCATTTCCAGGCGGAACAGGCAGGTGGCGATGGGGCCGGTGATAGCCGCCGCCAGCGTCGGGGGGATCCAGATGCGGGGATTGCGCAGGATGTTGGGCATCTGCAGCATGCTGGTGCCCAGGCCCTGGCTGACCAGGCCGCCGACGCCGTTCTCGCGGTAGCTCATAAAGGCGAAGCCGATCATCTGGGCGCAGCAGCCAGCCACAGCCGCACCGCCTGCCAGGCCTGTCAAGCCCAGGGCCGCGCAGATGGCCGCACTGGAGATGGGCAGCGTCAGAGCCACGCCTACCAGCACGGAAACGACAATGCCCATCAGCAGGGGTTGCAGCTCAGTGGCCCACATGATGACGTTGCCCACAGCGCTGGCGACCGCACCGATGCTGGGGGCGCAGAAGGCGCTCAGGCCCACACCCACCAAAATGGTGACCGCCGGGGTGACGAGGATGTCGACCTTGGTCTCTTTGCTGACCAGCTTGCCGACCTCGGTGGCGATGATGGCGATGAGGTAGACGGCCAGGGGGCCGCCTGCACCGCCCAGTTCATTGGCCGCGCCGCCGACAGCGATCAGGCTGAACAACACCAGCTGCGGGGCGTGCAATGCGTAACCGATGGACGCCGCCATGGCCGGGCCAGCAATAGCCGCCGCATAGCCGCCCGCCGTGACCAGGAACGCAAGCCCCAGCTGCTGGCCCAGCGTCTTGATGATGGTACCGATCAGCAGGCTGGCGAACAAGCCCTGGGCCATGGCGCCCATGGCGTCGATGCCGTAACGATGCGCCGAGATGACAACATCTTTGCGCTTAAAAAATGTACTTACTGCCTCCATAGATACTTTTCCTCTTTCTGCTTGTTAAATTTTTGTACAAGGGTCAAGGGTCAAGGTGATTATAATACAGCCGCCCCACAATTGCAACCCAAAGCGGGAAAAACGTTGACAATGATTGAAAACGCGGGGAAAATGCGATACAATGGCAACAATGACCTAAAAGGAGGTCCCATCATGGTTGAGACTTTTACCGTCCACATCACACCCTATGACCTGGACCGCAACACCTTTATCTATCTGCCGGATAATTGGCAGACCAGCGGCAGGCGCTATCCCGTCATCTACATGTTTGACGGCCACAACCTATTTTTTGATTCCACCGCCACCTTTGGCACCTGCTGGGGGCTGAAAGACTATCTGGACGCCCACCCCAACGCCATTGTGGTCGCGCCCGAGTGCAACCACGAGGGAAACAAGCGCCTGGAAGAATACTGCCCCTACGACAGCGATTGGTTCGACGGCATCCGCGGCACCGGCAAACAGTACATGGATTGGCTGGTGAACGAGCTGAAGCCCGCCATCGACGCCAAGTATCCCACCCTGCCCGACCGCGGGAACACAGCCATCGGAGGCTCCAGCATGGGCGGCCTGATGAGCCTGTACGCGATCACTGCTTATAATAAGGTATTCAGCAAAGCGGCATGCCTGTCGCCGTCGGTACGCATCTGCTTGCCGCAGGTCAAGGCCGAGCTGAAAAAGGCCAAGCTTGCCCCGGACACGCGGGTGTACCTCAGCTGGGGCGAAAAAGAGGGCAAAGGCAAGCACCAGCTGGCCCAGTACACCGCCAACGCCCTGGCCGTTACCCGCGGGTTAAGCGGCAAGGGTGCCGAGGTGTACCCTTATTTGCAGATGAATGGAAAGCATTGTGAAGCTGATTGGCGGAAACAACTGGGACGGTGCTTTAAGTTTTTGTTCGGATGGAAGGAGAGGTAAAGTTTTACTATTTCTGACGAGGCGGCAAACGAAAGCCGCAAACACAAAAAGGAGGAACCCAAAATGTCAAAAGCCGTAATCTTCTTTGCCCAGGGGTTAGAGGAATGTGAAGCCCTGCTTTGCGTTGATATTCTCCGCCGTGCGGGGGTCGAAGTCACCATCGCCGCCGTGGGCGGGGAGCGCATCGTTACCAGCGCCCGCCAGGTCAACGTCGTGGCCGACGCCCTGGCTGAGGAGCTGGACTACGCCCAGTTCGACGCCTGCATCCTGCCGGGCGGCATCCCCGGCGTGCCCAACCTGAAAGCCGACGCCACCGTGCGTCAGGTCTGCACGGATTTCGCTGCCGCGGGCAAAAAGGTCTGTGCCATCTGCGCCGCGCCCACCGCGCTGGCCGCCTTCGGCGTGCTGCAGGGCAAAAAAGCCACCGTCTACCCCGGCATGGACGCCGACCTGACCGCCGCCGGGGCCGCCTACACCGGCCTGCCGCTGACCATCGACGGCAACATCATCACCGGCGAGGCCCTGGGCGCTGCCATCCCCTTTGCCTTGGCTATCGCCCGTGAGCTGGCCGGTGCTGACGCCGCCGCCCGCGTCAAGAAAGCCATCGTCTACCAATAATTCCACGCCTATACGCAAAAAGTCCCCGGCGCATCACGCACCGGGGACTTACTTTTTATCAGCTTATTTGCGGCCGCGCTGGAGTTCGATCCAGGCAAGGTCGCCGCGCTCCAGGCCATGGATCAGCACCTCGGCCGTGGCGATGTTGGTCGCTACCGGGATGGTGTGCATGTCGCACAGGCGCAGCAGGGTCACATCGTTGGGCTCGCCGGGTTTGGCGCCCACAGGATCGCGGAAAAACAGCAGCATATCCACTTCGCCGCAGCCGATCATGGCCGCGATCTGCTCCGAGCCGCCGCGCCCGCCCGGATACAGGCAGCGCACCGGCAGGCCGGTTGCGTCGTGAACGATCTTACCGGTGACACCGGTGGCCACCAGCTCATTTTCCGACAGGATTCGGACATATGCGGTACAGAACTGCGCCATCAATTCCTTGCGGGAATCGTGGGCGATCAAGGCAATCCTCATTGCTGTTCCCTCCCTGGGAGTATGTAAGCGTTTACTATACGCTATGGCGTGTACGAACTATTTATTATAATAAGATACCTGTGCAAAAAAAGCAAGTCCCGCAGCCTAAAACCTGTTAAAAATTTGCACATCTTTTACCCAATCCGGCAATTTTCACAAAACAGGCTGTGAAAGTTTAGCTAAACCGCGCGGCGTAACCATGCTATAATGAGAAAAAGAAGCTGCACCCGCAGCTTGCAAAGGAGGAATCCCCATGAAGAAATCCGCCCAAACTGTCATCCGCCCGGATGCCTGCTATACCATCGCTGCTGCCAACGGCCGCGTGCTGGAGGTGGCTGATTTCAACACCGAGAACGGCGCTTCGGTGCGCCTGTGGAGCTACGAGGGCCAGCCCTGGCAGCAATGGTTTTTTGTAGAGGCCGGGGAAAATGAATATCGCATCAAGAACCGCTTTACCGGCAAGGTCATGGACCTGGCGCTTTCCGGCGTCGAGAACGGCACCTGGGTACACCAGTGGTCGGCCACGTCCGGCGCAGGCCAGCGCTGGCAAATCGTGGATGCCGGCGGCGGCAAGGTAAAACTGCGCAACGTGCTGGCTGATAAGGTCATCGACCTGGTGGGCATGCGCGTGGAAAACGGCACCCAGGCCCAGATCTGGCAGGATGTTTACGGCGAGAACCAGCTGTGGAAGCTGAATCCCGTGCCGGATCGTCTGCTGGAGCGCACCGCTGAGCCACCCAAGCCGACCCGTTCCGCCCCCAAGAAGGCCGCCGCCAAGACCACCCGCACCCAAACCGGCAAAAAGACCGCCGGCAAGAGCGCACGACGCGGGAGCAAGAATAAGTAACGCCTTATTGGCTCTCTCCGGGAGAGCGCTGTCACCGCAGGCGACCGAGGGAAGGCGCATATAAAATAGCTGTCTCTCCCCCCCCACTCCGCGGGGGCCTCTCCCAGAGGTAATGTCACTTAGTCAGCACCAAAAAGAAATAGAAACCAGCCCGCAGGATTCCCCATCAAAGATTCCGCGGGCTGATTTATTTGTGTTTTCAAGAAAAATGACACTGGGAGAGATGAACCTCATAAGCAAGGCTTCAACAATAGGTAAATTGATTTTACTTCGGAAGAATTCCATACAATGCGTCTATTGTCAAGTATTTAGAAGAAAAAATCCCTCTGCACTACTTCTTGCGTTGGTATAGAGGGATTTGCTTGTTTAACTAGGTGACCTTGGCCATTTTCGCTCCTCTTTTTTATTTTACACTCTGTTCATGCCCTGTTCACGAAGTGTATATTCAGGGGCAGTTATCCACAGTGTATACGGGTTATCCACGTTGAAATTGTTGAAAACCCTGTTGAAAGTGTGGAAAACTTTCCCCCATTGCACGTGCCTATGGTCGAAAATCTTTGGAAAACCCCGTGGAAACACGAAACACCGCTGCGGAAAACTTTCGTCCCCGCCACCTTCCGACAAGAGAACTGTTGCACTTCCCCGTGGAAAATGCTACAATAAATTGGTATATCTTTAACTAACAGGAGGGCTTTGCCCATGAACAATTGGATCGACCGGCTGGAGCGCCGCTACAGCCACTTTGCCATCCCCTATCTTGTCAATGGCCTTATGGTCGGCCAGCTGGCCGCGGGCCTCATCGTGCTGCTCATCAACTGGCAGTTCAGCGGGTTCATCTCCCTCAGCCGCAGTGCCGTGCTGCACGGGCAGATCTGGCGGCTCATCACGTTTTTGTTCCAGCCGGTGTGGCTAGGCGGCGCGCTGGGCATCCTGAATCTGGTGTTCTACTTCTGGATTGGCAACTCGCTCACCCGTGCCTGGGGCGATTTCCGCATGACGCTCTTCATCGCACTGGGCGTGCTGGGCGCCTGGATCAGCTGCTTTTTGGCGGGCGGCGCCTCGCCGGACGGCATCTTCCTGAGCATGATGTTCGCCTACACCTGGATGTGGCCGGAGCAGGGCGTGCTGCTGTTCGGCATCATCCCCTTTAAAATGAAGTACCTGGGCTGGTACGAGCTGTTCGTCTGGGTCGTGCAGTTCCTGATGGGCAGCCTGACCACCAAGATCAGCCTGGTGCTGAGCCTGCTGGGCTTCCTGGTGTTCTTTGGCCGCGAGGTGTTTGACTGGTGCCGCGATACCCTGACCGGCTACAAGCGCCGCCGCGACTGGGAAAACCGCAACCGTTGACCGTTTACGCGCCCCGAGCGCAAAAAGATAAAAGGAGTAATTACCATGAAACTGATCACTGCGATCGTCAATAAAGAGGATTCCAAAAACGTCTGCAACCAGCTATTGAAAAACAAGTTCTACGTCACCCGCCTGGCCACCACCGGCGGCTTCCTGATGGCAGGCAACATGACCCTTCTCATCTGCACCGAGGATGAGAAGGTCGACGACTGCATCGGCATCATCTCCCAGTGCTGCAAGCAGCGCACTGAGATCGTGCCCGGCACCGCCACCCTGGGTCTGGGCATCGAGAGTGCCCTGCCCATGGAAGTGACCGTGGGCGGCGCTACCGTCATGGTCACCAACGTGGAGCGTTTTGAAAAGCTGTGATGCTGGAACGCCTGGCCGGTAACACGGCCTTAAAGTCAGAACTGGGCGCGGCCCTGGGCGCTGGGCGGCTGCCTCACGCCATTTTGCTGGTGGGCGAGCCGGGCTGCGGCGCGGGCTTTGCGGCCCGCTGCCTGGCGGCGGATTACCTCTACCCCCAGGGCGGCCCCCATGCCGAGGCCGTGCTGAAAAAAGAGGATACCGAGTGCCTGGTCCTGCAGGGCGAGGGCGCCAGCGGGCAGATTGCCGTCAAGCGGGTGCGGGAGATGCGCGAAGCCATTCAGCGCTCGGCGCTGTCCACCGATGCGGCGGGCCGCGTGCTGTTCATTTACGGTGCGCAGAACCTAAACGGTTCCTCGGCCAACGCGATGCTGAAAATTATTGAGGAACCGCCCGAGGGCGTGCTGTTTGTGCTGACCGCCACCAGCGCTGCCACCGTGCTGCCCACCATCCGCAGCCGGTGTGCCGCCTATACCATCGCTCCGGTGCCCACCGACGAATGCGCCGCCCTGCTGACCCGCGAGGGCCTGCCCGCCCGGCTGGCCCAGGAGCTGGCTTTTTTGTACGAGGGGCACATCGGCACGGCACTGCAGGCCTTCCGCAACGATACGTTCAAAGCCGCCCTGGGCCTTGCCAAGGAGCTGTGCAGCTACGCGGCCCAGAACGACACCTACCGCACCCTGGTGCTGGTGACCAAGTACGAGCGTGACCGCGAGAGCTTTCTGGCCCTGCTGTGGCAGCTGGATCAGCTGTGCAGTGCGGTGCTGCGCCGCCCCGCCTATGGGGCTGAGCAGTGCGGCGGCCTGACGCCGAACCGCGCCGCGCGGATCTTACAAGTCAGCGCTGCAACGCGCAAAACCGTAACAGGCAACGGCAACCTGCGCCTGGCGGTGGCGGTATTTGCCGCCGAGACTGCCCGGTAAAACCATGTACCAACGGTATTTTTGTCTTACAAATAGATAAAGGAACTTCCCATGAAAGTAATTTCTGTAAAATTCAAGGAAAACGGCCGCTCCTATTATTTTGATCCCTGCGATTTCGAGATCAAAGAGGGCGACTACGTCATCGTTACCACGGCCCGCGGCACCGAGTGCGGCGAGGTCGTGCGCGCCTCCCACGAGGTGCCGGGCTTCTCCCGCGAGGTCAAGCCAGTCATCCGCGTGGCCGATGCGGTGGACATCCGCCGCATGCGCCAGAACCGCGCCGACGTGCAGCAGGCCTACTCCATCTGCGAGCAGCGCATCGCCGCCCACGGCCTGAAAATGAAGCTGGTGGACGCAGAATATACGCTGGACCGCAGCAAACTGGTGTTCTACTTCACCGCTGACAACCGCGTGGACTTCCGCGAGCTGGTCAAGGACCTGGCCTCCCAGTTCCACACCCGCATCGAGCTGCGCCAGATCGGCGTGCGCGACGAAAGCAAAATGCTGGGCGGTTTGGGCCTGTGCGGCCAGCCGTTCTGCTGCAGCCGCTTTTTGAAAAACTTCCAGCCGGTGTCCATCAAGATGGCCAAGGAGCAGGGCCTGAGCCTGAACCCCTCCAAGATCAGTGGGTCGTGCGGACGCCTGATGTGCTGTTTGGCTTATGAACAAAAAAGCTACGAGTACCTGAATTCCATCACGCCGCAGGCGGGCAGCATTGTGCGCACGCCGGACGGTGAGGGAACGGTTATTGAAGTGAACGTTGTGGCGGGCACGCTGAAGGTTCGCTCCAACGTGGAAATCCTGGCACCGCGCATCTATAAACGGGAAGAATGCGTCTACCTGCGGGGCGGAAAACGGGCCCCCAAAGCCCCCGATAAAGAGGACGAATAAGGGACTATAAGCCTAGTTAGTTGCGACTTACCGTCGAAATTTTTCAATATATGGCACTTGCTAATTTTTTTGCAATGTGATACACTATGTATAACGCAGTAGGCAGAGCAAACCCGCTGTGTGCCATACCGGGGAGCAGCCGTGCAGGGCCGGTAAGGGTACAATACCATTCAGCACGGAGATAAGGAGTTCACGATGGCTCATACCGTTTCCAGCGAGTGCGTTGCTTGCGGTGCATGTGTTGATACCTGCCCCGTTGGTGCAATCAGCATGGAGGACAAGGCTGTTGTCGATGCAGCTTCCTGCGTCGATTGCGGTGCTTGCGAGGGCGCTTGCCCCACCGGCGCTATCCAGGCTGAATAAGCTATTTTGCGCTTAAAGCGTGACCTGTATCCGCAGGTTGCGCTTTTTTTGTTTGCTTTTTTATGCGGCGGCTTTCGTTCCGCGCCACCCTGCGGCGCCTCACACGTTTTAACGGCTTTCTTCCGTTATGTATTCCTTTTGGAGACCCAAAAGTCAGGCCCAGGTAAGCCTGCCATTATAAAAGGCCCTGCCACAAGGTAGGCAGGGCCGATAGGGCACATAATTAAAATTTATTCAAACACATTATCTTCATCAGGAATTTCTTCGGCAACAGCGTTGCCTTCGGCATCGATCCCTCGGCGGTCCAGCATGGCGTGGATGAACTCCTGCGCCAAACCGTACAACGTGGCAAACACCGGCACGCCGATGACCATGCCGGGGATGCCCAGCAGATCCCCGCCCACTACGATGGAGAACAGCACCCACAAAGCCGAAATGCCGATGGACTGGCCCAGGATCTTCGGGCCGATAAAATTGCCGTCAAACTGCTGGATGATCAAAATCAGGATGCAGAAGATCAGCGCCTGGATGGGGTTGACCAGCAGCAGGATGAAGATGCTGGGCACCGCGCCAATGAACGGGCCGAACACCGGGATAATGTTGGTGATGCCGATGAACACGCTGATCAGCACAGCAAAGTCCAGCCGCAACACCGTCATGCAGACAAAGGTAATAACGCCGATGATGGCGGAGTCGATGATCTTGCCGATGAAGAAACCGGTGAAGTTATCGTTGGCATAGTGGCAGATGCGCAGCGTCTGCTCGGCCGCACGGTGGGGCAGCAGCGCGTGGGTCACGGTGCGCAGCTGGTGCAGCAGGTGCTCCTTGTCTGCCAGCATGTAGATGCTGGATGCAATCGCCGTAAAGACATTGACGAAGTTGCCCGCCACATTGCCCATGGTGGACATGATCTGCGGTAGGACCGTTTTGCCTAGGCTGTAGACCTCGTTGAGCATGGCCTCGGAATCATCCAGCATTTTAATGGCGCGGTCCAGATCCACACCGTAGCGCCCCTGGACGAACAGCAGCATTTCCTGGATGCCGTTGATATACTGCGGCACATTATTAAACAGCGTCATAATGCTGTTTACGATCTGCGGAATGACCAGCCAGGCCAGCAACACGATCAACAGCACCGCCACCAGGTACGCCAGCAAAATGGCTACCCACCGCCAGCGCTTGGAATATTTCAACAGTTTGGCGTGGAAAAACCGCACCATAGGGTCTAAAATGTAGGCAATTACGATACCCCCGAAGAAGGGGGACAAGATGCCCATCAGTGCGCCGAACCCGCCCAGGAAATAGCCCAGGTTGTTCAGCAGCAGGTAAAATGCAATACCGGCGCATACGATGGCTATCCAATCCAACATGCTTTCCGGCTTTTTGTCAATAAAATGCTTTCCGCTCACAATTCCTTGCCTCTCTCAATCATTGCCCGTTTGGCTTAATACACTTTATTGTACTTGCATATAGGGGCATGGTGCAAGAGGCAAATTGTTAATTTTTTGCCTTTTTTGTAACAGTTTTTCCCTGCGGGGCGGGCGGTGGTTCCTCGGGCAGGCCGTGGGCCGTCAGCCCGGCGCCCACCGCCTGCCGTGCCAGCGCTACCAAAACGGCCAGCGTGGGCACACCGGCTACCATGCCGGGGATGCCAAACAGCTCGCCGCCCACCACGATGGCCAGCAGCACCCCCAGTCCGGATAGCCCCGTGGCCCCGCCCAAAATGCGCGGCGCGATGAAGTTGCCGTCGATCTGCTGCACGGCCAGGATAATAATCAGGAACTCTGCCGCCTGCAGGGGTGACTCCAGCAGCAACAGCAGCACCCCCGGCACTGCACCCAAAAACGGCCCCAGCACCGGCACGATGTTGGTCGCGCCCACCATCACGGCGATCAGCGGCGCGTAGTCCAGCCGCAAAAGCAGCATCAGGGCAAAGGTCTCGGTGCCCACCAGCAGCGCGTCCACCAGCTGCCCGCCGATGTACCCACTAAAAGTTCGGTCCGCCAGCTGAAACACCGCACCCAGCTGTCCCACCGTCCGGGACGGCAGGGCGGCCCGCAGGCAAAGGCGGACGCTGTGCAGCAGCTTTTCCTTGCCCAGCAGCAGGTAGATGCTGGCAGCCAGCGCAATGCCCGCATCGGCCGCCGCCCCGGCCGTGTTGGAGGCTGCTTTGGCTGCAGCCTGCGCTGCCCGGCCCGACCACGCCGTGAACTCACTTTGCAGCCGGGCGGTCAACTGCTGCAAAATCGCGTCCATCGTGGCGGTATCCGCGCCAAAGGTGGCCTGTACCCAGGCCAGCAGACGGCGCAGTGTTTCCTCGTAGGCGGCCAGTTTGCCGAACAGCGAGGTCACGCTCTGCGCCAATTGCGGCAAAATCAGCCACAGCAGCAGCCCCGCCGCGCCAAACAACAGCGCGTAACTCACCGCCGCTCCGGCCCCGCGCCGCCCGCCAAACCACTTGGCCGCCAGCCATCGGGTGGGGATGTCCAGCACGTAGGCCAGCACCAGCCCCCACAAAAACGGCCGCAGAATCACGGCCAGCTGCCCCAGCGCCGCCGCCAGCGCGGGCAGCTGTGCTACCCCGCCAAAGATCAGTGCCGTACCCAGCGCCAGCCCCAGCCAATCCCCCACCGTGTGGGGCGTGCGGCCCAGCCAATGCTTCATAGTGTATCCTCCTGTGTTTTTCTTCTATCTGTTTTTCTTCTATCCTACCCGACCCGCCCCGTGGGAAAGCGCGAAACCAGGCCGGAATCCATTGAAACACCGCCCTTTTTATGCTATGATACAGGTACGACCCAAAAGGGAGGCATCGCCATGACCCATACGACCGTGACCGCCGCCGAAATGAAGGCGCTGGAAAAAGCCGCTAACGACAACGGCCTTTTGTACATACAGATGATGGAAAACGCCGGCCGCGCCGCCTTTGCCCAACTGCGCCGCCGCTTGCCCGGCCCCGCCCGGCTGCTGGTGGCGGCGGGCAGGGGCAACAACGGCGGGGACGGCTTCGTCATGGCCCGGGTGGCCGCCAAGCAGGGCTGGCAGGTGCAGGTGCTGCTGGCTGAGGGCGAGCCGAAAACGCCCGACGCTATCACCAATTTTGGATCATTACGCGATCTGCCCGTAGAAATTCTGCACGATGCGGCATCTGCCGCCCCGGCGGATGCGGTGGTGGATGCGCTGTACGGCACGGGCTTCCATGGCACTTTGCGCCCGGCGGGCCGCGCAGCCTGCGATTTAATGAATCGACAGCACCAAAACGGTGCACTGCTGCTGGCGGTGGACCTGCCCAGCGGCATCAACGCCGATACCGGCGCGGTAGCCGAGGGTGCCGTGCGTGCAGACCTGACCGTGACCTTCCACCGCGCCAAACCGCTGCATTACATGCCGGGATCTGCCCATTATTGCGGCGAGGTGGTGGTGGCGGACATCGGCATCGGCGCTTACGCCGACGGCCAAAAAGAGGAGTAAAGCAACATGGGACGTTCATCCACGCGGGAAAACAAGACCCGCTACCAGTTGGCCCGGGAGGAACTGGGCCTTTCCCGCGAGAAAGCCAGCGAACTGCTGGAGACCATCGCGCCCGAGCGCATCGAAAAAATCGAGAGCGAGCGCAGCCTGCCCCGGCCGGACGAAGTGCTCATCATGGCGGAAAAGTATAAAACACCGTCGCTTTGCAACTATTTTTGCGCGCGGCAGTGCCCCATCGGCCAGCAGTACGTGCCCGAGATCCGCAACAGTGAGCTTTCGGACATCGTGCTGAAAATGCTGGCCTCCCTCAACGCTATGGACCGCAAAAAGGAGCGGTTAATTGAAATTGCCGCCGACGGCACCATCAGCAAGGATGAGATCGACGACTTTGTGCACATCCAGAAAGAATTGGAGTGCATCTCGGTCACGGTGGAAACACTGCAGCTTTGGGTGGAAAAGATGCTGGCCAACGGCAGGATCGACACTGAGGCCTATAATAAGGAGTCGGAAGCGCCGTAATTTCTCTCCACAGGGAAAAATAGCGCCGTTATTTTGCTGATTTTATCCTGTTTGTGCAATAAATAAGCGTGTATAATCGTATTCACAACAAAGGAGTGAATACATATGATTTCGTTAGCCGCCTTATTTCTGTTCGGTTGGTTCTTCTTCAAAAGCGTGGGGCTGGCGTTCCGGGTAGCCTGGTGCGCCGCCAAGGTGGTCGCAGCTGTGCTGTTCGTGGTGGCTCTGCCGCTGATGGTGGTGGGCCTGCTCATTGGGAGCATCATCAAACTGGCGCTGCCGCTGCTGCTCATCGCCGCCGCGTTCTATTTGCTGAAAAGCTGCGCATAACCGCACAAAAGATACCGCTGTGTAGCCGTAAATGGCATACACGGCGGTATTTTTGCTTATACTGTATTAAATTTCAGTTTTAGTCCACCACGGGGATGTTCAGCCCAAACTCCAGCGGGCGGAACCGGGGGCAGACATTCTCGGCCGTGCAGATGACCGAGGCCGCCAAACGGCTGCCGATCTCGCAGGCTTCCTGCAGTGTCTTGCCGTAGGTCAGGCCTATGACCGTACCGGCGAAGAAGGCGTCCCCCGCGCCGGTGGTGTCGATGACATCCACCTTTTTGGCAGGCACAACGCCGCTTTCGCCGTTGGATCGCGCATATACAGCGCCCTCGCCGCCCATGGTCACCACCATGCAGGGAATGTTGGCGCTGTGTACGTTAGCGGCCAGCGTGCGGCACATCTCCTCGGGAGCCATGTGGTCGTACTCGTCGGAGAAGAGCAGCCCGGCCTCCTGCTGGTTGCAGACGAAGCAGTCGATCTCCTGCAAAAAGGCGCGGCGCTCCATGGCGATGCTCATGTTGGAGATGGCGGCGTAGACCTTTTTGTTGTACTTTTTGGCGCAGCGCAAAATCTGCTTGACGGTGTCCTTTTCCAGGTCCAGCTCAAAGGCGATGCCGTCGCAGTCGGCAAAAATTTCGTCGCCTTTTTCCTCCAGCAGCCTGGTCAGCGGGGTGGTATCCGGCCGCTTGGAGATGGCGGCGCATACGTCGCCGTCGTTGTCAAACACGGCCAGCCAGGTGCCCATGCCGTCGGGCACTTTCTCGATGTATTTGGTGTTCACCTTATGTCTGGCCAGCTTGTCGATAACGTCCTGGCCGGAGCCAGTGTCATCCACCAGGCTGACGAAAGTGGGGCGCAGCTCCACATTGGCAATATCCTCGGCCACATTGCGGCAGACGCCGCCGTGGACCTGCTCGACCCGGCCGGCGTTGCGCCCGCCCGGGATGTAGGTGGATAGCGGATAGCCTTTAATATCTACAAACACCGCACCGATGACTACGATACCCATACGAAAAAGTCCTTTCCTATACCAAAAGATTGCCCATATTGTACCATGGTTCGGCAGGATACGCAATTGTGTTACAACTTCTTCAACTTTTCCAGCCGATTCAGCGCTTCATGCAGCGTCTCATCCTTCTTCGCAAAATGGAAGCGGATCAGGTGGTTCACATCCTCGCGGAAGAAGCTGGAGCCGGGCACTGCGCCTACGCCCACATCCCGGGCCAGCATCTCGCAGAATTCCAGATCGCTCTTGTAGCCGTAGCGGGAAATGTCCATCAGCACGTAGTACGCGCCCTGGGGCGTGGTGTGCTCCAGCCCGATGGCATCCAGGCCCTGCACAAACAAATCCCGCTTGTGGGTGTAGATTTTCAGCAGTTCATCGTAATACTCCCGGCCAAAGCGCAGGCCGGGGATGACAGCCTCCTGCAGGGGCGCGGCGGCGCCTACGGTCAAGAAGTCGTGGACCTTTTTGATGCGGTCTGTGATCTCGGCCGGGGCGATGGTGTAGCCCAGCCGCCAGCCGGTGATGGAGTAGGTTTTGGACAGCGACGAGCAGGAGATAGTGCGCTCCCACATACCGGGCAGGCTGGCAAAGTAGGTGTGGGTGTAAGGTGCGTAGACGATATGCTCATACACTTCGTCGGTGATGACGTAGGCGTCGTACTTTTTGGCCAGGTCAGCGATGGTTTCCAGCTCAGTACGGGTGAACACCTTGCCGCAGGGGTTGGACGGGTTGCACAGGATCAAGGCCTTGGGGTGCTGCTTGAAAGCAGCTTCCAGCTCGTCCACGTTAAAATCAAACGTGGGCGGGTGCAGCGGCACATAAATAGGCTCGGCCCCGGAAAGGATCGTGTCAGCACCGTAATTCTCGTAAAAAGGCGAAAACACGATGACCTTGTCGCCGGGGTTGGCCACCGTCATCATGGCAGCCATCATGGCCTCGGTGCTGCCGCAGGTGGTCACGATCTCGCTGTTGGGGTCGATTTTACGGCCCATCAGGCGGCTTTGCTTTTCGGCCAGCGCCTCGCGGAAGTTCTGCGCGCCCCAGGTGATGGAATACTGGTGGAAATCCTCGTGGGCAACCTCGGCCAGGCGGTTCAAAATAGCCTGGGGCGGGTCAAAGTCCGGGAATCCCTGGGACAGATTGACCGCGCCGTATTGGTTGGAGATGCGGGTCATCCGCCGGATGACAGAATCCGTAAAATGCGCTGTGCGCGTGGATAGTGGCTGCATGGGCTGCTCCTCCCTCTATACTCTACAAAATATATGCCCATTATTATAGTAATCACGCGTCTTTATTGCAACCTGCCCCTCATCAACACCCCCGGCAGCCCTGCAAAATGCTTTAAGGCAACACCGCACAATTCCCGCCTAGCGGCTTAAGCACCGCTCCGGCGGCTGCGGCACGGCAACTGCGTTGCCAAAATGCTCGATAATACACAAAGTATTATCTGCGCTTTTGGCTTAGCATCTGCCGCACCTCGCTCGCCGTATCGGCACTTAGAATTATGCGGTATTGCCTTAAAGAAATTTTCTCTTTGCCGCTGTAAAGCGAAAGAAATTTTCGCAGCGCCACGTGAAAACGGCAATGAAAAGTTAAATATCTTACGATTTTTGGGCAATAATTCTCTCTTTGTTAACAAATTATCCAAATATAGTGTGAGTTTTTCGTCTTTTCGGCAATTTTAACAAAAGGGGTTTTCTTTTTTGTAAAAATGTGTTAACATATATTTAACAAAGTGGTCGGCTGGCGGAACCAGATCAGCCCCACTTGAATATTTTGGAGGAATGCTTTTATGATGAAGTATCTGCAAAAGCTCGGCAAAGCGTTAATGCTTCCCGTAGCTGCGCTGCCCGTCTGTGGTATCCTGATGGGCATTGGTTACGCACTCGCTCCCGCCGTTATGGGCGCTGAGGGTGCTACCTCCGGTGCTGCGTACACCGTTGGTTTCCTGCTGATCAAGGCCGGTGGCGCTTTGATCGACAACATGGCTTGGCTGTTCGCCATCGGCGCTGCTGTGGGTCTGTCTGATGACCACGACGGCACGGCCGGTCTGGCTGGCCTGGTCAGCTTCCTGATGATGCAGCAGCTGCTCAGCCCCGCTGTTGTGGGCGCCATCCGCGCTGCTGTTGGTTCCACCCTGGAAGAAGGCACCGTCGATTACATTGCTTTCAGCAAGATCGCCGGCAACTCCTTCATCGGCATCCTGGCCGCCATCATCGGTGCTGCCTGCTACAACAAGTTCAAGAACACCCAGCTGCCTGACTGGCTGGCATTCTTCAGCGGCAAGCGCAGCGTTGCTATCGTGACCGCCATCGTTTCTATTCTGGTTTCCGTCGTTCTGCTGTTCGTCTGGCCTGTCATCTTCGGCGTTCTGGTTGCTCTGGGCAACGGCATTGCCAAGATGGACGGCGTTGGCGCCGGCATCTACGCTTTCCTGAACCGTCTGCTGATCCCCACCGGCCTGCATCACGCCCTAAACAACGTGTTCTGGTTTGATACCATCGGCCTGGGCGACCTGAGCCACTACTGGGCTGGCGACACCTCCGCTGATGTGGGCTGGAGCCTCGGCATGTACATGTCCGGCTTCTTCCCCTGCATGATGTTCGGTATTGCCGGTGCTGCTCTGGCCATGGTCCAGACTGCTAAGAACAAGAAGGCTGCTATCGGCCTGGTCGTTTCCGCTGCTATCTGCGCTTTCGTCTGCGGCGTTACCGAGCCCTTCGAGTTCGGCTTCATGTTCCTCTGCTTCCCCCTGTACATCGTCTACGCCGCTCTGTACGGCATCTTCACCATCATCACCTACTACTCCGGCTTCCGCGCAGGCTTCTGCTTCTCCGCCGGTGCTACTGACCTGGTCTTCTCCGCCAGCCTACCCGCACATGCTAACACCTGGATGATCATTCCTCTGGGCATCGCTGCCTTCGTCGTGTTCTACCTGGTGTTCCGTTTCGCCATCACCAAGTTCGACCTGAAGACCCCCGGCCGTGAGGACGAGGACGAGGAAGCTGCTGAGGCCAACATCACCCTGGCCAATAACGACTACACTGCCATCGCCAAGGGCGTTCTGGCTGCTGTCGGCGGCAAGGGCAACGTTGCCAACGTTGACTACTGCGCTACCCGCCTGCGTTTCGAAATCAAGGACCACACCGCCGTTGATGAGAAGGCTGTTAAGAAGGCTGGCGCCGCTGGTGTCATCCGTCCCAGCAAGACTGCCTGCCAGGTCGTTATCGGCCCCAAGGTTCAGTTTGTGTACGACGAACTGAAGAAAATGCTGTAAGCCTTGCGTGATCGCTTACAGTGCCCCTTGGTAAAGGTTCTGGTTCCCTTTATCTAAACCGCATATCTTCCGCCGGGGGCGGGCTGGACGCCTGCCCCCGGCGCTTTTTATGAAATGTTGCCTGGAGCTTGCACAAAATTGCTCGGATTTTGATATAAAATTCACATTTATCTGCTTTTTCTAAAACGGTATTGTGGTATAATATAAGGTAAGGAGAAACGGCGGCCTCCACCGGCCCGCCCCAATAATTAGGAGGAAATCTCTATGAAAATCATCCGCGCGAAAGACTACTATGACATGTCCCGCAAGGCTGCCAACATCATCTCGGCTCAGGTCATCATGAAACCCAACTGCGTGCTGGGCCTGGCCACCGGCGGCACCCCCGTGGGTACCTATAAACAGCTGGTCGAGTGGTACAACAAGGGCGACCTGGACTTCTCCGAGGTCACCAGCGTCAACCTGGACGAGTACCGCGGCCTGCCCAAGGAGCATCCCGAAAGCTACTGGAGCTTCATGCACCGCAACCTGTTCGATCTGGTCAACATCCGCCCCGAAGCCATTAACCTGCCCGACGGCACCAACATGGATGCCGAGGGCGAGTGCGCCCGCTATGACGCTGTCATCAAGAGCGTCGGCGGCGTCGACCTGCAGCTGCTGGGCATCGGCCACGACGGCCACATCGGTTTCAACGAGCCGGGCGAGGCCTTCGAGCTGGGCACCCACTGCGTCGACCTGAAGCCCGAGACCATCGAGGCCAACAAGCGCTTCTTCGATGGCAACGAGGACCTGGTCCCCAAACAGGCCTACACCATGGGCATCAAGACCATCATGCAGGCCCGCAAGGTGCTGATGGTCGTCAACGGCAAGGGCAAGGCTGAAATCGTGAAGAAAGCCTTCTTCGGCCCCGTCACTCCCGAAGTGCCCGCCAGCATCCTGCAGATGCACCCCGACTTTATCCTGGTCGGTGATGAGGAAGCATTCAGCCTGATCTGATGGCAGGAGGTTTTCCGCTATGATTATCAAAAATGCCAAAGTTTTTACGGATGGCTGCCGTTTTGTGGAAAAAGACCTGGTGATCCGCGATGGCCGCATCATCTTCGGTGCCGCCCCGCAGGAGAACGAGGAAGTGCTGGACGCCAAGGGCAGCTACGCCCTGCCCGGCCTTGTGGACATCCACTTCCACGGTGCTGTCGGCCATGACTTCTGCGATGCCGACGAAGCAGGTCTGCAGGCCATTGCCGATTTCGAGGCCAGCAAAGGTGTGCTGGCCATCTGCCCCGCCACGATGACCTTCAGCGAAGAGATCCTGAACGGCATCATGGATGTGGCTGCGGCCCATAAAAATGAGCACGGCGCGGATCTGGTCGGCATCAACATGGAAGGTCCCTACATCAGCCCCAAAAAGGTGGGCGCCCAGAACCCCAAGTACGTGATGGCCGCCAACGCCGATATGTTCCGCCGACTGCAGGCCCGCAGCGGTGGGCTGATCAAGCTGGTGGACGTCGCCCCCGAGGAGCCGGGCAACATGGACTTCATCAAGGAATGTCACGATGAGGTGCGTATTTCCATTGCCCACACCTGCACCGACTATGACACCGCCAAAGAAGCCTTTGCCGCCGGTGCCACCCACATGACCCACCTGTACAACGCCATGCCCGGCATCACCCACCGCGCCCCCGGCCCCATTATCGCCGCGCTGGAGGAGGGTGCCGAGGTCGAGCTGATCACCGACAACGTGCACATCCACCCCGCCGTGGTGCGCTTTACCTTCAACACCTTCGGCGACGACCACGTGATTCTGATTGCTGACAGCATGATGGCCTGCGGTCTGCCCGACGGCCAGTACAGCCTGGGTGGTCAGGCCGTCACCGTGCACGGCCGCCGCGCCACCCTGACCGAGCAGGAGGGCACCATCGCCGGCAGCGCCACCTGCCTGTTTGACTGCATGAAGCGTGCGGTGCAGGAGATGGGCGTGCCGCTGGAAAGCGCCGTCCGCGCCGCCACCCTCAACCCCGCCCGCAGCATCGGTGTCGATGCCGACTATGGCAGCCTGGAAGCAGGCCGCTGGGGCAACGTGGTACTGGTGGACGACCAGCTGAACATCCAGACCGTGGTGCGCCACGGCCAGATTCTGTAACCGCTGTAAAAGCCGCAAAAAATAAACCGGGACGTTTTGCCGCGTCCCGGTTTTCTTTTTGTGCACCGTATGCTACAATGGGGGGCAACAAGCAAGAAGGAGTGTGCCCCTATGAAGAAAATTGCGATTTTGGGCTGCGGTCAGCTGGGCAGCATCGTGGCCGATGCCATTGCCAGCGGCCTGCTGCCGGATTATACCCTCTGTGCAGCGATGAGCCGCAAGCTGCCGGACGCCGAGGCCCTGTGCGCCAAAGCGGGCGGCGCGGCCTGCGTCACCTTGGACGAGGTGCTGGCCCAGAAACCGGATTACGTGGTGGAGACTGCTGCCGTGCAGATGGCCAAAGAAAGCTGCCTGCCGGTGCTGGAAGCCGGGCTGGGCTTTATCCCCATCAGCATCGGCGCTTTTGCGGATGACGATTTTTACGCCAAGGCCTGCGCCGCGGCCAAGGCCCACGGCGGGCGCATCTACCTGCCCCACGGCGCAGTGGGCGGCTTTGATGTGCTGCACACGGTGGCCCTGATGGCCAAGGCGAAGAACCAGCCCATCACCGCCGAGATCCACACCCATAAAGGCCCGGCGTCGCTGAAAAACACGCCGCTGTTCACCGAAGAGCTGATGACCACGCCAGAAAAGACGGTGCTGGCAGGCACCGCTGCCGAGGCCATCCAGGTATTGCCCACGAAGGTGAACGTGGCGGTCGCCGCCGCCCTGGCCAGCATCGGCCCCGACGCCATGGGTGCAAAAATTACCAGCGTGGAAGGCTTTGCCGGTGACGACCACTGCATCACCATGGAGACCGACGGCCTGAAAGTGACCTCCGACATCTACAGCCGCACCGCCGAGATCGCCGGCTGGAGCATCGTCTCCCTTCTGCAAAACCTCGCCAGCCCTGTGGTGCTGTTTTGACCTACTTTCTTTGGAAAAGAAAGTGGGCAAAGAAACTTTCCATATAACACAACACAAAGGGCGATGCCGGAGAACTGCATCGCCCTTTTGTAATGTCGTATCGAGGATAAACCGTAGAGCATTTTGGCCCCGAAGGGGTCAATAGGGAGAACGGGCTAAAAGCGTTAAGAAAATTGCAGCACTCCTGCAATTTTTAACTTTTGGGGCGGCGGAACACCGAAAGCGCAAACAAAAAATCATTTCTCGCGGCGTTTCGTCAAATACTCATCCATTTCTTCGGCAACCTGCTTGGAATATTTAACAGCTTCCACAACGGTCCGGGCACCCAGCACCACATCACCGCTGGCAAAAATCCCCTCACGGGTGGTGTGGCCGTGCTCGTCGGTGGCAAGCAGACCGTGGCTGCTCATCTCCAGGCCGGTGGTGGTGCTGACGATGCGGTTCTGCGCACCCTGGCTGATGGCAATGATAACGCTGGAGCAGGGGAAGAACTGCTCCTCGCTGGTGGAGGTAATGTTGCCTTCCTCGTCCATTTCCACTTTCTTGTAGTAAACGCCGTCGTCGGTAATGCGGGTGGGGCGCATGCCGTAGTAGAACTCCACGCCGTCGGCCTTGGCGTAGTCCGCCTCACGCACGCTGGCGGCGGTCTGGTAGCGGCGGCAGAACACGCTGACATGGCGCACGCCCTTGCGCAGGGCGGTACGGGCCAAGTCCATCTATCACCTTTCTGTATCGAGTATACCCATACCGACGCAGCTTGTCAACGCGCGATAAGGTTACAAAATGATGGCTGCGAGCTGATTTAGGCCCGCGGCCTGCAGGCGGCGCTGGTGTAGTCCGCACCCGGGCTGAAACGCTGGGCCGCTGAAAAGAGGGAACCGCTATGAACGCCGATTCATCAAGGGCGTCGTCGTCCCGATCCTGACCATTGTGGATGAGGACGAGAAGATCGATGAAGAAAAACAGCGTGCCCAGGTTGATTACGTCATCGTGGGCGGCGTTACCGGCATCCTGACCTTTGGCTCCAACGGCGAGTTCTACATGCTGGAGGAGGATGAGATGGAGCACGGCCTGCGCATCGTAGTGGACCGGACCGCCGGGCGTGTGCCGGTCTACTTCGGCATCGGGGCCCTCAACGCCAAAAAGTACTGCCGCCTGGCCAAAATGGCCGTAGCAACCGGCACGACGGCGGTCAGCGTGCTGCAGCCCATGTTCTTATAGCCGACCCACGATGAGCTGTTTCTCCACTTTAAAACCATTGCCGGGAGTATTCCCGATACACCGGTATTGCTGTATAATAATCCCGGACGGGTCGGCTACGCGCTGACTCCCCCGCTGGTGGACGAGCTGGCCCACCAGATGCCCAACATCGTGGGCATGAAGGACACCAGCGGCGACATCATCCTGACCGAGGAGTTTATCCGCCGCACGCGGGACGTGGGCGTGCCCTACCGGCCCAGCCTGCCTACCCCGGCGGGTGCCGCCCGGGACGGGTTTGTGCGTACCATGACCGCCGCCGGACTTTTATAAAAAGGAGTCTTTGCCATGAATACCACCCTGCGTGCCCAAGCTGAAACGATTGTAACTGCCAGCATTCACGCCGTGCTGCCGGATGAAGCGGTGCGCCGCGCATTGCAGGGCTTTGCCCCGGCGGGGCGGGTGTTTTTGGTAGCCGCGGGCAAGGCCGCCTGGCAGATGGCCCATGCCGCCGTAGAAGTGCTGGGCCGGCCGGACGGCGGCGTGGTCATTACCAAATACGGCCACGTGAAAGGCGAGATTCCCGGCGTGACCTGCTATGAAGCCGCCCACCCGGTGCCCGACGAAGCAGGCTTTGCCGCTACCGAAAAGGCGCTGGCGCTGGTGCATGGGCTGACCGCGCAGGATGCTGTGCTGTTTTTGCTCTCCGGCGGCGGCAGTGCCCTATTGGAAAAGCCGCTGATCCCTGGCGCGGAATTGCAGGACATCACGTCCCAGCTGCTGGCCAGCGGCGCGGATATTGTGGAGATGAACACCATCCGCAAGCGCCTGTCCGGCGTCAAGGGCGGGCGGTTCGCGCTGGCCTGCGCCCCTGCGCAGGTGTACAGCATCGTGCTCAGCGATATTTTGGGCGACCCGCTGGATATGATCGCCAGCGGCCCCGCCTGCCCGGACAGCTCCACCTGCGCCGAGGCCAAGGCTATCGCCGCACGGTATGGGTTAAAGCTTTCCCCGGCGGCTGCGGCGCTTCTGGAGCAGGAAACACCCAAAGCGCTGGACAATGTGACCACCAAAATCACCGGCAGCGTGCGGGAACTGTGCGCCGCTGCGGCGGATGCCTGCCGCAAGGCGGGCTACACCCCCGTGCTGCTGACCGACCGGCTGAACTGCGAAGCCCGGGAGGCAGGGCGCTTTTTGGGCAGCATCGCCCAAAGCCACGCCGGGCAGGGGCAAAAGCTGGCCTTTCTGGCGGGCGGCGAGACCGTGGTACACCTGACGGGCCATGGCCTGGGCGGCCGCAACCAGGAATTGGCGCTGGCCGCCGCCCCTGCGCTGGCAGGGCTGAATGCCTGCGTTTTCTCGGTGGGCAGTGACGGCACCGACGGCCCCACCGATGCGGCGGGCGGCTACACGGACGGCGATACGGATGCCGCCCTGACCGCCCACGGCCTGACTGTGCCCGCCGTGCTGGCAGATAACGACGCCTACCACGCCTTGCAGGCAGTGGGCGGGCTGCTGGTCACCGGCCCCACCGGCACCAATGTAAATGATGTAAGTGTGGTGCTGGTGCAGGGATAACCACACAAAACAAAACGTCCCCGGCGGTCCCATCGCGGACCACTGGGGGCGTTTTGCGTTGTTTTGTAAGGTTACTTCTGCTCGGCCAGCCATTCCACCGCCGACAGGGCGGCAATGTTGCCCTGCCCGGCAGCCTTGATATACTGGTAGGGCTTGCCTGCCAGATCGCCGCAGGCGAAGCAGCCCGGCAGGTTGGTGCGCATCTGGGCGTCCACGGCTACATGGGGGCCGTCGGTGGCAAGGCCCGGTACCAGTTTGTCCGGCGCTACGGCATCCCGCAGCACAAACACACCGTCCACGGGGTGCAGATCTTTGTCGGTCTGCACGCCCTCGGCCCTCATCGTGCCGGGGATGGATAGCACCCTCTCCCGCACCACCGTTACGTTGGGACCGACATTGACCTCGTGGGGTACGACCGGGAAATACAATACCCGGGCGCAGGTCTCGGCCAAAAAGTCGGCCTCGCGGCAGCTCTCGGCGTTGTAGCCCAGCACGGCCACTGCCTTGCCCTTGTAAAAGTGGGCGTCGCAGGTGGCGCAGTAGCTTACGCCGCGGCCCAGCAGCTCGTCCTCACCGGGGAAAGGTTTGCCCATCACGACGCCGCCCGCCAGAATGACTGACGAGGCCTCATACATAATATCCGGCGTCTGGATGCCGAAGTAGCTGCCCATGGCGTAGACGGTCGTGACCTGCTTCTCGGTGATCTCCACGCCCATCACGTCCAGATGGTGCTTGAGTTTGTCGGCCAGGTCGGTGCCGGTAATGTCCGGCAGACCGGGGTAGTTGCGGATGGTATGGGCCTTGGTCATCTTGGTCGTCAGCCCTTTGCTGCCAAACAGCAGCACCTGCTTGCCGCGCACGCGGGCGGTGATGGCCGCCGATACGCCGGCAGGCCCAGTACCGATAATGGCAATATCGGCGCGGGTGGTTTCGTTCATGGCAGTTCTCCTCTATGCTTTCTGTATACGCTTATACTTTCCCTATTCCACCACAAAATCAGGCGTGCGCAATATTTTTTGTAGCGATGATGTCCACGCCTGTGCCCGCCACATTTTCGGCCAAAACCTGGCCAATGGTTATGGGGGCGGGGACTTCCACGTCTTTCAGCGCGCGGACCACATCAAAAATCTTGCCTTTGGGGATGTCACTGCGGGTCTTGCAGCTGACCATGGCCAGGGTGCCGCCGGTCACGCGGACGGTGCTGGTCACGATGCGGGTGGGGGCCGTGACCTCCTTGCGGGCGTAGGCATCGCCCCGGGGGCAGGTGTTGCCGGTGACGGAGGCGACCGCGCCGTCCTCCATCGTAACGATCAGCGGGCAGCCCATGGGGCAGCCGATGCAGGTAAGTTCGATTTTTTTCGTTTCCATAATCAGGCCTCCTCCAGCGTAACAGTCAGGCACGAGGCGTCAGGATGGGCGCGCAGGTCGGCCCCTTTCAGGCGGACGGTCTCCATCTCGCCGGGGGCCAGCACGGGCCGCTTGCGGCTGAAAATGCAGGTATCGCCCAGATATACAGCGATTTTTTTGTTCTTGAACACACCGCCCACGCGGAAGCGGATGGTCACGGTATCGCCGGCGCAGACCGGGCGCACCGTGGCGGGCACTGTGTAGCGCACACCGTTCTCGCAATGTACCGGGATGGCCGGGGCGTCCTGCTCGCCATTTTGCAAATAAGCGGCGGCCTGGGCACCGGCAGCGCCGGCTTCCTCGGAAACATAGTCCACCAGATCATGCACATGCAGCACATTGCCTGCGGCAAACACGCCGGGGATGCTGGTCTCCAGGCTTTCGTTGACCAGCGGCCCGCTGGTGATGGGGCTTAACGCCACACCGGCGGCGCGGCTCAGCTCGTTTTCAGGCAGCAGACCGCAGGAGAGCAGCAGCGTGTCGCAATCGTAGTGTTCCTCGGTGCCGGGGACGGGCTTGCCGTTTTCTACACGGGCCAGCGTGATGCCCTCGACCCGCTCCTTACCCTGGATGTCCACGACGGTGTGGCTCAGCTTCAGCGGGATGCCGAAGTCATCGAGACACTGCACAATGTTGCGCTTTAAGCCGCCGGAGTAGGGCATCAGTTCGGCCACCACCTGCACATGGGCACCCTCCAGCGTCATGCGGCGGGCCATGATCAGGCCGATATCACCGGAGCCAAGGATGACCACCTTGCGGCCAGGGAGATAGCCTTCCATGTTCACCAGCCGCTGGGCCGTACCGGCGGTGTAAATGCCGGCGGGGCGGTAGCCGGGGATGTTCAACGCACCGCGCGGGCGCTCCCGGCAGCCCATGGCCAGAATGACGGCTTTCGGGTGCAGCTGGAACAGGCCGTCCGTTTTGTTCATGGCGGTCACGGTCTTGTCCGCCGCCAAGTCCAGCACCATGGTATTGAGTTTGTAGGGAATCTGCAATTCCTCAGCCTGGGCGATGAACCGGGCCGCATACTCGGGACCGGTCAGTTCCTCTTTAAAGGTGTGCAGGCCAAAGCCGTTGTGGATGCACTGGTTCAAAATGCCGCCCAGTTCGCTGTCGCGCTCTAAAATCAGCAGGTTTTCTACACCGGCCTTGCGGGCAGCCACGGCTGCCGCCAGCCCCGCGGGGCCGCCGCCGATGATGACGAGATCTACGTTATTCATATCCAGCCCCTCCTTTAAAACGTATCCTTGTTGGTGCCGACGATGATTTTAGATTTGCCGCCGGCCTTGGTAATTTCACTCTGGGGCACGCCCAGTTCGCGGGCCAGAATTTCCATCACGCGGGGGCTGCAGAAGCCCGCCTGACAGCGGCCCATACCGGCACGGGTGCGGCGCTTTACGCCGTCCAGACTGCGGGCACCGGGCACGCGGTGGATGGCATCAATAATTTCGCCCTCGGTCACGCTCTCACAGCGGCAGATAATCTGCCCGTAGGCGGGGTTCTCTTTGATAAGGGCGGCGCGTTCTTCAAAAGGCAGCGTCTTGGGGTCCAGGATACCCTTGCGGGTGGGGTCAAACGTCGGATCGTCCTCCAGATGCAGGCTGTTTTTCACGATGTCGGCCACCATGGCGCCCACGGCGGGGGCGCTGGACAGGCCGGGGGACTCGATGGCAGCGCAATCCACAAAGCCGGGGGCAATCTCGCCAATGAAGAAATCGTGCCGCGGCTCGTGGGCGCGCAGGCCTGCAAAGCTGGTGATAGTCTGGCGCATGGGCAGGTCCTTCACCGCCAGGCCGGACTTTTCCCGCACTTCGTTCAGGCCTGCCGCCGTAGTGGCGGTGGCCTCTTTGTCATCCACATCAATGGCCGTGGGGCCGACCAGCAGGTTGCCGTGCACGGTGGGGGTAACCAGCACGCCCTTACCGTACTTGCCCGGCAGCTGGAAGATGGTGTGGTGCACATGCCCTGCCGCTGCGTGGTCCAGCAGGAAGTAATCGCCGCGCCGGGCAATGATCTGCATCGGATGGGCAGCATCCACGGCGTTGTGCAGCTCGTCCGCATGCACACCGGCAGCGTTCACCACAAGGCGCGTCTCAAAGCTGCCCTTGTCAGTCTCCACGCGCCAGCCGCCCTCGATGGGGGCAAAGCCGGTGACGGTGGTATCAAACTGGAACTTTACGCCATTTTTTGCGGCGTTCTCGGCAAAAGCATAGGTCAGGCCAAAGGGGCAGACGATGCCGCCGGTGGGTGCCCACAGGGCGGCCACCGCGTTATCGGAAACGTTCGGCTCCATCTTGACCAGCTCGTCGCGTTCGATAATGCGCAGGCCCTTTACGCCGTTGGCCACGCCGTTTTCGTACAGCTTTACCAGATTCGGGCGGTCCTGCTCGCTCAAACACACCACCAGGCTGCCGCACTGGTCGTAGGCAAAATCCAATTCTTTGGCAAGGGCAGGCATACGGCGGCTGCCCTCCACATTCAATTTGGCCATCAGGCTGCCGTGGGTGGCATCGTAGCCTGCATGGACAATGGCGCTGTTGGCCTTGGAGGTGCCGCAGCAGACATCCTCCTCCTTATCCAGCACCAGAATATCTGCTTTACAGCGCGATAATTCCCGCGCTGCGGCGCAGCCGGAAACGCCTGCACCGATGATCAGAACGTCCAACATACTTATTCTCTCCTTCTGGCGAAATCCATCCGGAAAATCACCTATAACATCAGTATAGCGTGCAGAAGTTTTGCCGTCAATAGCCTGTTTTTTGTTGTTTTTGTACAAAGAGCCCCCCCCACAAACCACACAAAGCAGCACCTGGTAGATCAGGCGCTGCCTTGCGGTTTGGAAGTAATAAAGGCAATACCGCATAATTCTAAGTGCCGATACGGCGAGCGAGGTGCGGCAGATGCTAAGCCAAAAGCGCAGATAATACTTTGTGTATTATCGAGCATTTTGGCAACGCAGTTGCCGTGCCGCAGCCGCCGGAGCGGTGCTTAAGCCGCTAGGCGGGAATTGTGCGGTGTTGCCTAAAGAAAATGTCTGCTTCGCCTGCGGCCTACAGCATCGGCGGGGTGGTATCCCGCAGAACCAACCGGCAGGGCAGGCAGATGGTCTTTTCCACATCGGATTCGTGGTTTAAAAGGCGGATCATCTGCTTGGCGGCCATGCGGCCGGTCTCGTGCAGGCTGTTGTCGATGGAGGTCAGCTGCGGGTAGCAGATGGTGCAGTAGACGCTGTTGTTGCAGCCAATGACGGCGACTTCGTCCGGGATGCGCTTGCCGGTGACCTGCAGCGCGTGCAGGCAGCCCACGGCGGTGGTATCCTCGGAAAAGACGATAGCATCGGTGTTTGGGTCCTGCTGCAGGATGTGTGTGGTCACGAACTGACCGCCCTCGATGGAACGTTCGGCCCGGTAGCAGCGCTCTGTCAAACCGTATTCCCGGATGGCACGGCGGTAGCCGTTCAGCTTGTGCTCCTCACTCTCGGTCTCGTCATCATTGACAAAGGCAATGCTGCGCCGCCCGGCCTGGGCCAGCCGCTTGACGGCGTGGTAGGTGCCGTCTTCCTCATCGGAAAGGACACCGTAGGCGTTGGGCAGCGGCAGAACCGCGTTGGCAAACAAAATCGGAATATTGGGAACATATTTGGCAATGTACTCGCGGCACTGTGGTGTCACAAATATGGAACCGACGAAGAATACGCCAATGATCTGCTGGGCGTTCAGCGTGCGCAGATACTCGCCGGCGCGGGCGGGGATGCCGCCCAGGTTGCACAGGATGGTGCTGTACCCAGCGGTGGCCATCGTGCGCTCGATCTCATAGGCGATGGCGGCGTGGTGTACATCACGGATGTCCACCGTCATAACGGCTACGCAGCGGCTTTGCCGAGTGGCCAGGCCTTTCGCTACCTGGCTGGGCCGGTAATCGCAGCTGTCCAGCACGGCCTGCACCTTGATGCGGGTGGCTTTGCCCACCTTGCCGCCGTTCATCACCCGGGAGACCGTGGCAATCGAGACTCCGGCTTCCCGGGCTATATCATAAATAGTCAAGAAATACCTCCTGTGGGATGCAACACTTTGTAAGTGCTTTCAACATATTCATCATAGCACACCCCAAAAACCGATGCAATTCTCGGATTTGACAAGATAATAACAGGGTTTTCTAACAAAATGACGAGAATTTACGGCATCTGTTATTTCCTACACAAATACACAAAATTTCGGCCCGGCTTGTGTCTTTTCTGCGCAATTGCCCGCAAGCGATTACAATTTCCTTGAATTGTTAAATTTAGGAACAAGAGAGGGTAAAAAACATTTTGGCGGGATATTTGTCTAAACCGGGCGTTTTTCTCTCTTGTATGGGCTGTGGCGGCGTGATACAATAAACTGGTCTTTGATTTTGCCCTTTTAAGGAGATGTACGCATTATGGCTACCGCGCAAAGCCGCGTTACCGATATGACCCGGGGCGACCCGGTACGGCTGCTGCTGAATTTTTCGGCACCGCTGTTTTTAAGCAACCTGCTCCAGCAGTTCTATAATCTGGCGGATACCGCTTTGGCCGGGCATATCCTGGGGGACGCTGCCCTGGCGGAAATCGGGGCTACGGCTGCCCTGTACGGCCTTATCATGAACTTTGCTTTCGGCATGAATAACGGTCTGGCGCTGACGGTCAGCCGCCTGTTTGGCGCAGGTGATGAAAAGGGCGTGCGCCGCGCCACGGCCTGGATGCTGGCGCTGGCCGGGGCTACGGCTGCTGTGCTGACGGTGGTTTTCGTTGGTGTGCGCCGTCCGCTGCTGGTGCTGCTGCAGGTGCCGGAAGCGTCGATAGATGGGGCCCTTGCCTACCTGACGCTGATTCTGCTGGGCATCCCGCTGACGATGGCCTATAATATGGAGGCCTCCCTGCTGCGGGCCATCGGAAACAGCCTGACGCCGCTGTACTTTTTGCTGTTCAGCACGGTACTCAACATCGGGCTGGACATCGCCTTTATGGGCCCGCTGCAGCTGGGCGTGGGCGGCGCGGCGGCCGCCACCGTGGTAGCCCAGGGCATCAGTGCGGTGCTGTGCGGGTGGTACATCATCCGCAACTACCCTGCCCTTCATTTTACCCGCAACGCCTTTGCCAACGGCAAAAAATTTGCCGCCAATATGTTCTGGGCGGGCCTAAGCATGGGCCTGATGAGTGCCATCTACAACATCGGTAGTGTGGTACTGCAAAGCAGTATCAATGCGCTGGGCAGCACCTACATCGCGGCTCAGGTCGCCGCCCGCCGCTTTGCGGAACTGTTCTTCATTCCCGGCAGCGCCCTGGGCATCGCCGTGGCAACCTACAGCAGCCAGAACCTGGGCGCAGGCCGCCGCAGCCGCATCATGAAAGGCGTGACCACAGCGCTGGGCATCTACTTTGTGTGGTGGGTGTTCGTGATGTTGTTCGTGTTCTTCCTCAGCGATCCGGCGGTGCGGGCCATCACCGGCACCAACGACGAGGTCATCATCTCCAACGCGGTGCTGTACTTGAAGATCAGCGCCCCGGTCATCCCGCCCATGGCGGTGCTGGTCATCGTGCGGAACATGCTGCAGGGCATCCAGCACACCATCGAGCCGCTGCTGGCCAGCGGACTGGAACTCATCGGCAAGGTCATCTTCGGCGTGTGGATCGTGCCCGCGGTGGGCTACACGGCGGTCTGCTTCTGTGAGCCGGTCACCTGGGTGATCTGCTTCGTGTTCATCCTGGGTGCGCTGTACCGCTGCCGGGGTGAGTTGAAGGACAAAGAATAAGTTCTATACCGGGCATGGCCAATGGGCTGTGCCTGTTTTTTGTTTACAGGGGCGGTTGGATGCTTTATAATAAAGGCAATACCGCATAATTCTAAGTGCCGATACGGCGAGCGAGGTGCGGC
>OHYB01000219.1_pt1 | contig 32385 bp, 17 predicted proteins | sample 1580181 | NCBI WGS metagenome assembly OHYB01 (sample SAMEA3882510, study PRJEB24775) | human gut metagenome | biome: human-associated habitat; feature: intestine environment; material: feces | place: Netherlands | collected 2009/2010
TTTGCCGTGTCAGGATGAAGAAGTATCGCTCTTATAAGGGAGAAGTGGGCAAAATTGCGCCAAATCTGTTAAACCGGGACTTCCACGCCGAAAAGCCGAACCAGAAGTGGGTCACCGATGTGACAGAGTTCAGTTTGTTTGGAGAGAAGCTCTATCTCTCTCCCATCCTTGATCTGTGCAGCAGCGATCTGGTCAGTTACACCATATCGAATCATCCTGTACTCAGCATGGTAACCACCATGCTGGACGAGGCGTTTGCAAAGATCCCGGCCGGAACAAACCTGATTCTCCATTCTGACCAGGGCTGGCAGTACCAACACAAACAATACCAACAGATGCTCCGGGAGAAAGGTGTTCGCCAGAGCATGAGCCGCAAGGGAAACTGTCTGGACAATGCTGTGATAGAAAATTTCTTCGGACTGCTCAAAAGTGAACTGTTATATCTGCAAGAATTTCAATCCATGGAACACTTCAAACAGGAACTGATCGAATATCTGGATTACTACAACAACCGCAGGATCAAGGCAAAGCTAAAGGGCTTGCCGCCTGCAATTCACAGACAGCAAGCCCTTTCGGCTGCTTGAACAATTTTTACTTCAGAATATTGTCTAACTTTTTGGGGTCACTTCAAATACAGTGGTACAGGGGGATTTTGTATGTTGCAGTGCTTTTATCAGAACACGATACGGAAGCTCACGCTGTGGTCGCGGTCGCCGGGGATGTGGTAGGGCTTCTCTACATCGGTGCCCCAGCTGTCGATACCGCCGACACCACGGACTGCGCCAAGCACCGTGATGCTGGTGCGGCCGGTGTTGGGCAATTCCGAAATATGCTGCGCCGCCTCGATTTCCTGGGCCGTGTTGGGCAGGGCGCTGAAGGCGAACGGCTCACCGGTCTGTTCCAGGGTCAGTTCGCTGCCGTCTGCCAGCTGCAAAACCACCTGCTGGGTGTCCATGTGCAGGCCGCAGTCCTGGGGAACCAGCGCCGGGGCGATGTGGGGCACTTCCTCGTGGCAGCCGAATACACCGCCCTTGTAACGGTCGGGATAAGTCTCGCCGGACAGGCCGGTCCACTGGGCGCGGGCCACGGGGGCAAAGGTCTGGAATTTCACGCCGAAGCAAGGCAGCTCCGGCGCGCCGGGCACACCATGGTAGACGGCATCCACCCGCAGGGCGGCCTGGGGCTCTACTGTATAGGTGATCTCCACGCCGGCACCGGGCACCAGCGGCACGCTGTATTTATAGCAAATCTGCACCCGCTGCTCGGATTTTTCCAGCACCGTGCAGCCCTCTTTGCGCAGGAACACGTCTGCCGCCATCCAGGCCGAGGCATGCTGCGGGAAGCCGCAGCCGCGGTCGTTATCGGTGCTGGCACGCCAGAACGCCGGAGTCGGGGCACGCCAGAGCCACTCCTTGCCGTCCTTGCGCAGGGAGACAGGCCCCTGCTCCGGGATGGAGAACAACAACTCAAAGCCGCTGCCTTTTACGCCGATGTTTCCATCGCCGCAGATCACGGTCAGGGGCAATCGGCGGCGCTTATCCCAGGCGGTGCGCAGGGCGGCGGCACTGCGGGCAGCCTCCATTTTGTTGCGGGCATCCTGGGCATTGCGGCGGGCAGGGGTGTTGTACCAGTAGCGTACCTCCTGCATAGCAGGCTTCTCGGTGCCATCGGCATAGACAATGCCGTTGCCGCTGAAGTTGTAATCTGTTGTACGGTCGCCAAAATCGCCGCCATATCCCAGTATACTGTCATTTTGGGTATTTGGGTGCCAAAGGGCCTGGTCCATATAATCCCAGATGAAGCCGCCCTGGTACTTTTTGTACTTTTCGATCAGGGCCACATAGCTTTCCATGCCGCCCAGGGAGTTGCCCATATCGTGCATGTACTCGCACAAAATGAACGGTTTAGCCGGGTGTTCGGCCATGTAGGCGATGATTTCGGACGGCTTGGCGTACATGCGGCTTTCCATATCGCTGATGTCATCGAACTCACGGCAGTGGAAGACGCCCTCGTAATGCACCAGGCGGCCTGGGTCATTGGCGCGGAAGAAGTTCGCCATAGCACGGATGTCCTTGCCAGCGTAGCTCTCGTTGCCGCAGGACCAGATCAGCACAGCTGCGTGGTTTTTGTCCCGTTCAAACATGCTGCGGGCGCGGTCGACCACGCAGTCCCGCCATTCCGGCAGGCTGCCGGGCACGTTCCAGCTGGGTTCCACGGTGCCCAGCTTTTGCCAGCTGCCGTGGCTTTCCAGGTTGGTCTCGTCGATCATGTAGATGCCGTTTTGGTCACACAGGTCATACCACAAACTCTGGTTGGGATAGTGGCAGGTGCGCACGGCATTGATGTTGTTTTTCTTGAACACGGCCATGGCGGCGTGCATGTCGTCCGCATCAATGGCGCGGCCCTTTTTGGGGTTCCACTCGTGGCGGTTGACGCCGTTGAACACGATGCGCTTGCCGTTTAAGCACATGACACCGTTCAGCGTCTCGAACCGGCGGAAACCAATGTCGTAGGGCACGACCTCCTGCACAGCGCCGCTGGCATCCTGCAGGGTCAGCACGGCGTGGTACAAGATCGGCTTTTCGTGGCTCCAGGGGTGGATGCCCTCCAGCGTGATGGCGCTGCCATCGGTAAAGTCATCATACAGGGCATAGCCCTCGCGGTCAGTCAGGCGCAGATGCACCTTGGCACCCTCGGTCTCGCCGTCCAGCTTGATGACAGGTGTCAGCTGGCCGGTGGTGTTGCCGGACAGCAATTCGGCTTTGAGCCAGATGTCCCGGACATGCACCTTGGGCTTAGCGTAGAGATACACTGAGCGGAAGATGCCGGAGAAGCGGAAGAAGTCCTGATCCTCGATCCAAGCGGCACTGCTGCGCTTGTAGACCTCGACACACAGACGGTTGCCGGTCTCTTGAATATAGGGTGTCAGGTCGAATTCAGACGGAGTAAACGTATCCTCGGCATAACCGACGAACCGGCCGTTGCACCAAAGGTACATAGCCTGCTCCACACCCTGGAAGCTGACGCACACCCGCTGGCCGCGCAGGTCCTCGTCCAGGTCGAACTCTTTGACGTAGCTGCCTACGGGGTCATCATCCCAATTGATCTGCGGCGGACGCAGGGCGGCACGGCCATCCCAAGGGTAGAGGGTGTTGGTGTACTGAATCTGCCCGTAGCCCTGCAGTTCAATGTGCCCGGGCACGCGGATGGTGCCAAAGGCGGTCAGGTCGGCATCCGGCTTATAGAAATCCGCCGGGCGTGCGGCGGGGTTAGCACTCCAGGCGAAGCGCCAGGCACCGTCCAGCGACTGCCGCAGCGAGGTCAGGCCGGTTTCGGCCTCCGCCTCGGTTTTATAGCAGACATGGTCAGAGTGGGCATCCAGCCGGTTCACGGCAAACACGGTGGGGTCGGTCAGCCAGTTCAGTTCGGGTGTCATAGTGTCATCCTCTTTTATCGGTCATTGGGCTGTTTTTTGGCCCAGCGGTCTTTAAAGTAGTGGGCGGCCAGCTTGGGGGTGCGCTCCCGCGTAAACAGGCCTTTGCGGTTGCAGCTGCCTACGCGCATGGGGCCCTGCTGGGTGGAGAAATCCGCAAAGTTCCAAGGCCATTCTCCCACAACAAAGGGGCGGCTGTCAAGGCAGGCGTTGATGGTTTTGTAATATTCCACCTGAAATTCCTCGGTGAACATTTCGGGGGCGGTGCCGTGCAGGCCCGCCACCGTATCCGCGCCGTATTCGGAGAGAACCAGCGGCTTATCGATGCCTGCCCAGAAGTCCAGTTCCTGCTGGAACGCATACGCAGCGTTTTCCAGGTCGCCGCTCAGGTTATACCAGCCGTAGTAGCGGTTGATGCAGACTACGTCCATCGTGCGGGTGGTAATATCCCTTGTATAGTCGTTCTGGCAGCAGACCATCGTGACCGGACGGTCCTGCGGGTCTTGGGCGTGGGCCTGCTCATACAGCGGGCGCCAGTAATCGTAGGCGCTTTGGGGGAAGTGTTCGGTGTCCGGCTCGTTGCCAAGGCTCCACAGCACCACGCAGGGGTGGTTTTTGTCGCGGTCGATCATGGCGCGCAGCACGGCGCTGTGGTAGGCTTTGAGTGGGAAGGTCTTGTACGGGTCGCAGGCCGCCCCCGCGCCAATACCTACGGCAGGCGTTTCATCAATGACCACGATGCCCAGTCGGTCGCAGAGATCGTAGACTTCCTCGGCATAGGGGTAGTGACTCATGCGCAGGCAGTTGGCGTTCAGCCACTGGTACAGCTTCAGGTCGGTCACGGTCACACAGGCATCATAGCCGCGGCCGCGGAAAGCCGAATCCTCGTGCTTGCAGGGTCCTTTGAAATAGAACGGTTCACCGTTGATGAGGAACTGGTGGCCGCGCACCTCGACACTGCGAAAGCCGAACTGTTGGCGGTATTCATCCTGACCGAACTTGACTAGGGCGGTGTACAGGTAGGGCGTGCCGGGGCGGGGCTGCCACAGGTGGGGGTCCTCCACATGCAGGGTGCCGTTCTCGCCCTTGCCATCCGCTACCACCTCGCCTTCGTCGTTCAAGATCTCAATGCTGGCAAGTCCGTCTCCAATCGTGTTGATTTTGTAGTCCAGTGTGCCATCCATCGCGGGCGCCAGGGCAATATCCGCAATGTAAGCTGCCGGGGTGGTGTACAGATGCACCGGGCGGGTAATGCCTGCGTAGTTGAAGAAATCGAAGTTGGGCAGGTTGACGCCCTGCATCTGCTGGCGGGCCTTGCCGGCTTCCACCGCCGGGATGCCCGCGTTGTCGGAGCCAAAGAAAGCAGTGCCGCCCTCGTTGCCCACGGGCAGGGTGCTGTGGCCGATACGGTTGTCTACTTCCACTTCCAGCGTCACGGTCTCGCCGGGCTGGGCCAGGGCGGTGATGTCCGCCTCAAAGGGCAGGAATCCGCCGCGATGGGTGGCGATCTCTTCCCCGTTCAGCCGCACCGCGGCGTTGTGGGTCACGGCGTCAAACCGCAGCACACGGCGGGCACCCTCTGGCACAGTAAAGCGGGTACGGTAGTAGGCCATGCCGTAGTGGCGGCGGAACTCCGGGTCCGGGCTTTGGTCGTTATAGGACGCGGGCACGGCGATGGTCTGCCACGGGTCGTTGGCATTGAAGCGGAAATCCCACACGCCGGACAGGTCCCGGACGCTGCGGGCAGCATTGGTTTGCGGATACATAACAAACACCTCTCTATAATTCGGATGCTTCAAAAGATGCGGGGGAGCTTTCCCTCTCCCCCGCGCATGCCTACACATGTTATTGGGCGTGGCTTTCCACGGTGGTGGTCAGGCTGATGCTCCCCACCGGGATCTTGTATTTCACGGCAGGGATGACCGTGTTGGGGTCGTACACGTTGGTGTTGGGGTAGGCGTTCACCAAGAAGCCCTCGCCTGCCGCCCCCTGCACGGTGCAGCTGCAGTTGTCATTTTGAGCAGTGGCGTGGCCGCCCTCGGCCGCGGCGGTAAAGCCCGGCGCAAACTTGGGCACAGCAAAGCCGCAATCGTAAGCGGTGCAGGCGATGGTGCTTTCGATCGTATGGCTGCGGACGTGCCCCCACTCGGTGGGGATCAGCTCGGTGGTCACGCGGATGCCGGGGAACGGGCTCCACCGGCTGAGCATACGGTCGCCCATCAGGATGAAGCAATCGCTATGGCGGCGCACAAAGGTCCAGCCGTCAATGACGAAGGCCAGCATGCTGTCCGGAGCGGCCTGCTCCAGCTGCACATAGCTGCGGCTGGCGGAGAAGCCGAACCGAGTGCTGTAGACGAACTTGCCGTACTTTTCCACAAACTGGCCGTGGTCGCCCTTCTCGTAGTTGGCGGGAGAGTAGGCATTCAGCTGGCCGTCCGGCAGGCGCTGCAACAGCAGGTCGGAACAGGGCTGGCTGACAACACCCGGCGCGGCCAGTTCCGCGGGCAGGGGCGCGGCCTCGGCAGTCCAGAAGGGGTGATCTTCCGGCAGGGCCAGCAGCAGGAACACCTTCAGACCCCAGTAAGGGCTGCCGGGGGCGTTGTACTGCTCGGCCATGTACTGCTGCGGGTAGCCGTAACCGATGGTGAGCACACCGTCCCGGTCAAAGATGGGCTTTGCCAGCCACCAGTTCAGGTTGCGCACGATGATGCCTTTCATCACCGGCAGGGGCAGCGGTTCCAGCCCGGCCCAGATGCAGGCAGAATAGAAGGCGCTTTGCCCGATGCGGTAGGTCAGGCTGCGGCCGAAGGGCAGGGCCGCGCCGTTTGCATCAAACCAGCGAGCAAACTGGCGGCCGAACTTGGTGGCACGGTCACGGTAGAGCGCTGCGCGGGCGGGGTCCCGCTTGGCGGCGAACACGCTGTACAGCACCGTGTAATACTGGATGGCCCAGGGGTTGTAGTAGTCCTTCTGGGGCTTGATGCCTGCCGGGCCATCGGAGTACCAACCGTCGCCCACGTACCATTTGTCCACCTCGGCCATATCGGCGGCGGCCTTTTGCATATCGCAGGGCATGCCCACCGAATCCAGCGCCAGATTGACCAGTACGCGGAAGAGCAGCCAGTTGCAGCCGGGCAGTTCGTGGTGGTTGATGGTGTCCAGCCACTTGGCAAGGTTGGCTTTCCGGGCATCGGTCAAGGATGCCCAGACGTTTTCCGGTGTTTCCAGAATGGCACAGGCCAGGGCGGCCATCTCGACAAACAGCTGGTCGTAATCGTTGGGGGCGCCCCAGTATTCGGGGCTTTGCGGGTCGGTGCCGTTGGCAAGACCCTTTTGGTAGATGGCCAGAAAGTCATCGGCCCGGCCGCCGCCTGCCCACAGGGGGCCTAACGCCCACAGTGGGCGGGAGAACGCCTCCATCTCAATGGTGCGGGCGGGGTAGGTCACGCCGGTATCACCCAAATGCAGCCGTGCGCCGCCTGCGGAGTACAGAGGCAGCAGCGGGTTCAAGATTTTGCGTGCCAGCGCGGTAAAATCAGATTTTGTATGCAGTTCCATAATATCACCAATACAGTTCCCAATCTTTGGTCAGGCGGGTAAGGGCTTCCATGTAGAAGTAGTCGCCCCAGCTCACGCACTCGTCCACGCCCTCGGGCGTGCAGGTGTTGTAGGGGCTCTTTTTGCTGTAGGTGCCGTGGCGGACAAGACCGATGCCCTGGGGGCCTTCTTTGACGGCGTAGTGCTCCGCCACGCTGCCCAGCATCTGAGTGGCCAGGGTCGTGTACTCGGCAGCTTCCTCTTTGCCCACGTATTTGGCGGCTTCCAGCAGGCCGCAGGCCACGATGGAGGCCGAGGAGGAATCCCGCGGCTCGGTATCGCCGCTGGTAAAGGTCATATCCCAGTAGGGAACCAGATCGTCGGGCAGGCGGTCGAGGTAGTAGGCCAGCACCTTGCGGAACGCATCCAGATATTCCGGCCGCTTGGTGTAGCGGTAGCTGATGGCTGTGCCGTAGACACCCCAAGCCTGGCCGCGGGCCCAGCAACTGTCATCCTTGTAGCCCTGGCAGGTAGCGCCGCGCACGGGGGCGCCGGTCTTCGGATCCATAAAGAAGGTGTGGTAGGTGGAGCCGTCGGCGCGAATGGAGTTGCCCAGGCAGGTGGTCACATGCTTGTGGGCCAGGTCGGCGTAATGGGCATCGCCGGTGGTCTCGCTGGCCCAGTAAAGCAGCGGCACATTGAGCAGGCAGTCGATGATATAGCGGTAGTTATCCCGCGCCCCCAAAGCGCCCCAGGCCTGGAAGAACTCGCCTTTTTCCTGGAAGCGGGTGCAGAGCTGGTCGGCGGCGAGAATGGCAGCCTTTCTGCCGGTCTCGCTGCCGGTCAGCTTATAGGCAGCCACGCAGGACGGGCTGTACAGAAAGCCCATGTCGTGGTGGTCCACTTCGATCTTATGCTCGATGCGGTACATAAAGCTGTCCACCAGCGTGAGGGCAGCCTTTTTAAAGGCTTCATCGCCGGTGCGCTCATAGCTCAGCCAGATTTCGCCGGGCCAAAAGCCGCAGGTCCACTGGTTGTTCTCGCACTGGGGGTAGATGTCGTGGACACTGGAGTGGTTCTGGCAGTGGTCGGTATACAACGGCAGGTTCTGGCGCACCAGAGAGGCGGCGGTGTCCAGGGCCTGTTCGGCCTGTGCCTTGGTCAGGACAGGATTGGGGTAGGTTTTCAACATAAGGGACCTCTTTCAAAAACAAGGGCGGGGCACAGGGCTTTTCGCCTTGTGCCCCGCCGGATTGGGTGTTCGTTTTTACTTTCAGCTTAGCCCTTCAGGCCGGAGGATGCAACGCCCTGCACGAAATATTTCTGCAAGGACAGGAACACGATCAGCACCGGGATCAGCGCGATGACAGATGCCGCCATGATGAGGCCGTACTCAGCCGAATACTGGCTGATGAACATACGCAGGCCGATCTGGATGGTCTTAAGTTCGGTCTTGGTCAGGTAGATCAGGGGGCCGAGGAAGTCATTCCACGTATTGACGAAGGTGAAGATGACCAGCGTGGAGACAGCAGGCAGAGACAGCGGCAGCATAATGCGGGCGTAGATGCCGTACTCAGACAGGCCGTCAATACGGGCAGCTTCACACAATTCGGTGGGGACGCCCTCGTAGAACTGCTTCATCATGAACACACCGAAGGCGCTGAACGCCTGCAGGCAGATGATGGCCAGATGGGTGTTGTTCAGGTGCCAGGAGCGCATCATCATGAACTGGGGCACCATGTAAGCCTGCCAGGGCACTGCGATGGTGGCGATGTAGCCCAGGAACAGCACGTTCTTGCCCTTGAAGTTCAGCTTGGCGAAGGCATAGGCAGCAAAGGAGGAAGTAAGCACCTGCAGAATCGTGACAACGATGGTCAGGAACGCGGTGTTCTTCACGAAGGTCAGCAGGGGGATCTTGGTCCAGATGTCAATGTAGTTCTGCGGACGCGGGTTGGAGGGGATCCACTCAATGGGGAAGGTGAAAACGTCCTTGTTCATCTTAAAGGATGCAGACAGCATCCACAGGAACGGGACAAGCATCAGTGCCGCCACGATGATGAGCAGCGCATAGATCAGCACACGGCTGACGACATGCTGCACTTTCATCGAGCCAGTCTTTTTCTTAACAGCGGTAGTAGCCATTTTGTGTTCCTCCTCTCCTTAGTCGTTGTTGGACGAGCCCTTGAACTGGATGATGGTCACGGCCAGCACCAGCACGAACAGCACCATAGCCACGGCACTTGCATAACCGTACTTGGGCGTGTTGACAAAGGCAACATTGTAGATGTAGTAAACAAGGGTCATGGTCGCATTGCCGGGGCCGCCCTGGGTGATCATGTACATCTGGTCATACACCTTGAAAGAGGCGATGGTCAGCATAATGACCACGAAGAAGGTGGTGGGCTTCAGCTGGGGCAGCGTTACATTCCAGAAGATCTGCCACTTGCTGGCGCCGTCCAGTTCGGCGGCTTCTTCCAGCTCGGGGTTGGTCCCCTGCAGGCCTGCCAGGTAGATGACCATGTAGTAGCCCATGTTCTTCCACACACTGAACAAGATGACCGTGAACATGGCGGTGTCTTTACCGGCGGCCCACTTGGGCAGGTTCTCAACGCCCAGGGACGCCAGGATTTGGTTGACCGGACCCATCGAGGGGCTGAAGATCATGTTCCACACCGCAGCAACGGCGACCAGCGAAGCAACATAGGGGAAGAACGAAACGGTGCGGAAGAAGTTGCGGCATTTGACTTTCTGGTTCAGCAGCATGGCCAGGCCAAGGCTGCATACCAGCGTAAGGGGCACGGTGCCGATGGCGTAGACCAGTGTGTTTACAAAAGCGGCTTTGAACGTCTTATCGCTGAGCAGCGCAGCAAAGTTGCTGATGCCTGCAAACTCGACCGGGTGAACACCGTCCCAGTTGCAGAAGGAAAGCGCGATGGCGAAGATCATAGGTACCAGCGTGAACACGCAGAACCCGATGAAGTTCGGGGCGATAAAGCTGTAGGCGATCAGGCTGTCCCGCGTGGATTTTTTCATCCCGCGTTTGGGGTTTGCCTGCACAGCCTGCGTAGTTTCAGCCATGGGTCATACCTCCTTGGGGTCAATGGCAGATTTTTGGCAATAAGATAGGGGCAGGCGCGCCCGCCCGCCCCTTATCGGAAGAAGGAAAACTTATGAAAAAGTGTAGCTGGTGAATCAGCCCAGCAGAGCAGCGACCTGCTCGTTCATGTTGGCGATGCCTTCGTCAACGGTCTCGCTCTCGGTCATGATAGCGTCATGCTCGGTGTTCAGAATGGTCTCGATCTCGGAAGCCTTATCGGACAGAGGCATCTCGAGGTAGATAGCGGTGGTGTTCAGAGCTTCGAGAGAAGCGTCGTCAGAGGGGAAGCCTTCGGTGCTGGAGATGATGGCGTTGGTCTCGTCGCTGGCAACGGCGGGGAAGGTGCCGACAGCGGCCACGCACTTGGCGCCATCCTCAGATGCGCACCAGTTCACGAAGTCGAGGGCAGCATCTTTCTTCTCGGAGTTAGCGTTGACAGCCAGGCTGGTCACAGTGCCCAGGGTGGAGCCGGCAGGTGCGCCGTCCGGATGAGGATACTTGACGATGCCGAAGTTGACAGGCTCAACACCGTTGCCCTCAGCCTCTTCGTTGTACTTCTGCATAGTAGCGATGAACCAGGAACCCATGTTGCACATAGCAGCCTGACCGTTCTGGAAAGCGCCGGAGTAGTGCAGACCAGAGGTCTTCTGCTCGCCGTAGTTGGGGATAACGCCGTCAGCCTGCTCAGACAGGACCTGCTCGTAGTAAGGCTTCAGGAAGTCGTAGTTGCCGTCAATAACGGTGTGCTCACCATCCAGGATGCCGAACAGAGTGGTGGTGGAACGCCAAGTGTGGTAAATGTTGCCGTAAACGCCGGTCTTTTCGTAGACTTCGCGGATCTTAGCATCGAAGTCCTCCATCGTCATATCGTTGGTGGGATACTCAATGCCGGCCTGATCGAAAATGTCCTTGTTGTAGTAGACGACCCAGAAGTCAGAGCGGAACGGAACTGCGTAGTAGTTGCCGTCTTCAGCAGTCAGCTGGTCGAGAACGCCGTTGAACTTGCTCTCATCGGTGGTCAGCTTGCCGCTCAGGGGCTCCAGCAGACCCAGGTTGATCAGGTTGGAGTAACCGGGGATGTCCTTGATGGACAGGACATCCAACTCGCCGTTGCCGCCGGCCAGCTGGGTAGCCAGCTGGGTCATGTAATCGGTAGAACCCAGGTCAGTCATCTCGATGGTGACGTTGGGGTGGCTCTCCATGTAGCCATCGGCCAGGGCCTGCCAGTAGGCGGTGGAATCCTTATCCCACAGGGCCCAGTTCAGGGTGACGGCCTCGTCGCCGGAAGCAGTGCTCTCGGCAGTAGCCTCGCCGGAAACGGGGGTGCTGTCGGCAGCAGCCTCACTGCTGGAAGCAGCGGAACCGCCGCAGGCGGCCAGGCTCAGAGCCATGGAACCAGCCAGGCCAAGGGCTGCGAGTTTTTGCAATTTACGCATAATGTTTCTCCTCCTAAGTAGAAATCATTTTTTCGGGAAGGCGTTTCGTTCTGTAGAGGGCCTGTCCCTTTCGTTGCCATTATCATACACCTTTGCGATGGTGAAATGGATGGTTTATTTTGGGTTGAGTCTGCACTTTTTACGGCAGTTCTCAAAAAGCTGCGCAAAAAACATGTACTATTTTACGAAACCTGTAATTTTTATCTTTCCTACAGTTACGACACTCGAAAAGCACATTCTTTTGTCGAATTTATACAGTTTTCTTCTTGACAGAACCGAATGGATACGGTATCTTTTTAATAAGAAAAGCGCGGTGCGCCTCTCCCCCACCCGCTTCGCGGGGCCCTCTCGCAGAGGGGGCCTTACATAGCATTTCTTTAAAATTTTATCACAAGGAGCCTTTATGGGCAAATATAAATTACGCCATGGCAGTATCCAGGTGCGCGTGCTGGCGCTGACGCTGCTGTTTACTTTGGGCGTTTCCCTCGTTATCGCCATTGGCAACATGCGCCAGATGGCAGCTGAGTGGGAGCGCACCACCTTATTGAATGCCGAGTATGCCTTACAGACCGCCGCCACTGCCATCCACCGGGATATTGAGGAGGTGGACGACCTGGCCAGCTGGTGCGCCTACAATCCCAGTATGCGTACCTATTTATTAACGGATGTCAGCAGCAACAACCAGGCACTTTCGATGTACCCCACTATATCGGCCAAGTACAGCACACTGCGCACCATGCAGTATGTACAGCGGTTTATGCTCATCAATGCCAAAGGCCGCCAGATGGTTTTTGGTACAGCCGTTACCAACACCGTAGCCATGACGCCGGAGGTACTGGCCCGCATCCCCGGTTATGACGAGGAATATTCCGGCTGGTCCTGTATTATGCGGGACCCGATGGCCCTGCCCTCCCAGGCGTTGGACACCATCCCCCTTACCCGCAAGCTGACCCTGAGCGGCACCGGCCGCGAGGCCCACATCTGCGCCTTTGTCTCCCCTGCCCTGATCACGGCCGCGCTGAAAGGCTTTACGATGCCGGAGGGCAGCAGCCTTTTGTGGCAGATGGGCGGGCGGTACTACGGCATCACCGGCAATATCCTGACCGAGGATCCCCTGTCCGATATCCCGGCCGAGCAGCTGGATGTGGACATGCTGGATGACAGCACTGAGGTTTATTCCATTGCAGCCGGATACGATGCCCAGTTGATGGTGCGGTATCCCATCGGTGTACACGATCTGTACTTGATCGAGATCATCCCCAACGGGCCGCTGCAGCGGCAAATCCCCTACCTGTCGGATTCGCTGGTCATCAGTCTGCTGGCTATTCTGGTATTGGGCTTGCTGCTGGCATTTTTGCTGCACCGCATGATCACACCGCCCATCACGGCACTGCAGAACCGCATAACCAAAATCAGCAGCGGCGACTTTTCCTTTGACCCTGCCATTGAGTGGAACAACGAACTGGGCGACATTGGCCGGGGCATTAACAGCATGTCGGCCAGCGTCACCGCCCTGATGGACCACCGCCTGGAGGACGAAAAGCAGAAGCAGGATTTGGAATACCGCATGCTGCAAAACCAGATCAATCCCCACTTTATTTATAATACGCTGAACAGCATCAAGTGGATGGCCACCATCCAGCATGCCCCCGGCATCGCCGAGATGGTCACGGCGCTGTCCCGCCTGCTGAAAAGCGTCTCCAAAAGCAACGAACGGCTGGTGCCCCTGTATGAGGAGTTTGCCCTGCTGAACGACTACTTCACGATCCAGCAGTACCGCTACGGCGGCACCATCACGCTGGATGTCAGCTATATCGAGGATGAAAAGCTGAACCACAGCTGCCTGATTCCCCGCTTCACCTTGCAGCCGCTGGTGGAGAACGCCATCTTCCACGGCATTGAGCCGAAGGGCAGCGCCGGGGAGGTCACCCTGCGGGTCGAGCGGGATACTGCCAACGGCGATGTGCTGATCCGCTTAACAGACGACGGCATCGGCATGACGGCGGAACAGGCTGCCAAGGCCCTGCAGGAACCGGGCCCCGAGGAAGCCGCCGCCAAATATCGCCACGTGGGCATGTGGAACGTCCACAAGCGCCTGCAATACAGCTTTGGCGAAGCGTATGGGTTAAGTATCGAAAGCGAGCCTGGCGTAGGCACTACCGTCATGGTGCGCCTGCCAGGGCCGCCCGCACAGCAATGAGGTGATCTTTTGACACGGATATTCTTAGTGGATGATGAACCGCTGGTGCTGATCGGCATGCAGGGCATGCTGAACTGGAGCGAACTGGGCTACGAGGTAGTCGGCACCGCCCGCAACGGGGCCGAAGCGCTGAAAGCCATTGAGGAAAAGCACCCGGACATTGTGGTATCGGACATCCGCATGCCGGTGATGGACGGCTTTACCCTGGCGGAAAGCTGCCACAAGGATGGCTCAGCCCTGCCGGTGTTCATTATGCTGACCAGCTATGAAGAATTTGATTACGTGAAACGCAGTATGCGGCTGGGTGTGGTGGACTATCTGGTCAAGATCGACCTGACCGCTGAGGGCCTCGCCGCCGCGCTGGACAAAGCCCGCACGGTGGTAGAGAAAGAGCGCCGCCTGCAGGAGCCTTCCGCCCCGGCGGTAAGCATGGACAGTTACCGCGACCGGCTGTTTTTGCAGCTGTACAGTGGGTCATTGACCGACCGCGCGCGGTTTGACCGCCAGTGCGCCGAGCTGGATCTGCACTTTGACGCACCGCAGTATGTGGTAGCGCTGGGCAGTTTGCAGGTGCCGGAACAGGCCACCGACCAGTTGCTGACCTTGAGCACCGGTGTGACCCGCATGGCCGCCGAGACCTTGCCCAAGTACCACCCCTGCCGTGTAACCGGCATGGACCTGCGGCACTTCTCGGTATTGCTGCCCTTGCAGGAGGGCGAGGACCCCGAAGCCACCCTGGCCCCTGCCCTGCAGGCCACCGGGCAGATATTGTACAACTATTTCAGTTCGCCCATCTACTGGGCCGTAGGGCGGCCGGTGAAGGACATTTTGCAGGTAGCCCAAAGCCAGAAGGATGCTTTTGCCACCCTGCAATTGCTGCGCAGCGATGCGCCGGTGGTGTTCTACCACGAGCGGCCCAACACGCCGCTGGACCACCGCGCCCAGGTAGTGGCCCAGGTGCAGCAGTACATCCGCGAACATCTGGCCGAGCGCCTGACGCTGAACGAGGTGGCCGCAGTGTTCAACTTCAGCCCCAACTACCTAAGCCAGCTGTTTGCACAAAACAGCGAGAGCGGCTTTGTGGAATTTGTCACCGCCACCCGCATTGCCGCCGCCAAGGAGACGATGGCCTCCACCGACATGAAGATCTACGAGATCAGTAATGAAGTCGGGTTTGAGAGCGCCTTCTATTTCAGCAAGGTGTTCAAAAAATTGGAGGGTGTCAGCCCCCGCGAGTATATCCAGAGAATGAAGGGTTCCTATGTTGACGCAAAAGATGATGCCGGGATCTGAGTTTACCACCGTGTACCCGGTTTTGTACCCGCCTTACGCTGACCGTGCCGCTTGGGCCGCGTTGCCCGGCGCGGCGCGGTGGAAAGCGGCGGGCGACGCGGCTTTGCAGGATGCGGATACACTACCGCGCTTGCCGCTCTCCCTTTGGCTGCGTTTTACCCAAAATGGGGACCGCACCGTCTGGGAGCATGCCTACTTTGCCCGCCGCCGCACCCTGTGCGCACTGGTGATGGCCGAGGCTGTGACCGGGGCGGGCTCCTACCTGCCCGCTATCGCGGATTTAGCCTGGGCCATCTGCGAGGAAAGCGCCTGGCAGCTGCCCGCCCACAACAGCTATATCCGGGATACGCCCCAGCTGCCGCTGCCGGACGTAACCCGGCCCATCGTGGACCTGTTTGCCGCCGAGACCGGTGCGCTGATTGCCACCGTGTATGGCCTGTTAGGCGCTGCATTGGATGGTTACGCTCCCGGATTTTCCGTCCGTTTGAAAGGCGAAGTGGAGCACCGGGTGCTGGCCCCCTACCGCACCGCGCATTTCTGGTGGATGGGCAACGGTGAGGAGCCAATGTGCAACTGGACCCCCTGGTGTACCCAGAACGTGCTGCTGGCCGCCGCCCAGTGTGCCCCGACGGAGACACTGCCCGTTTACGTAAAGCAGGCTGCCTACAGTATTGACTGCTTTTTGAAGGACTACGGCGAGGACGGCTGTTGCAGCGAGGGTGCACAGTATTACCGCCACGCCGCGCTGACGATGTTCAACGCGCTGGACCTGTTGTGCCGGATTGCCCCCGGCGTATTTGATGATGTGTGGGCCAAGCCGAAGATACGCAACATGGCCGAGTACATTGTCAACATGCACATTGCCGGGCCCTATTATTTGAACTTTGCCGATTGCAGCCCCCTGGCGGGAGCTCGCGGCGTGCGGGAGTTTCTGTTTGGTCAGCGCGTAGCCAGTGCCCCGCTGATGACGCTGGCCGCCCGGGATTGGGCGAACGCATTGCAGCAGCCTGATCCCGACCGACTGCACCACCCGGACGACAGCGAGGGCATCAACCTGTATTACCACATCCAGACCGCACTGGCCGAGCAGAAAGTGCTGGCCTTTGCCCAAAGCGCCGCCCCTGCCCTGCCCCGCGATATGTGGTACCCCAGCGTGGGCATTTTGGTCTGCCGCCGTGGGGCCTACGCCCTGGGGGCCAAAGCGGGCAATAACGCCGACAGCCACAACCACAACGATGTGGGCAGCGTGACGCTGTACAAAAATGGTGCGCCGCTGCTGATCGACGTGGGGGTGGAGACCTACAGCAAAAAGACCTTCAGCCCCCAGCGATACGAGATCTGGACGATGCAATCCAGCTGGCACAACCTGCCGGAGTTTGAGCCGGAGAGTGCCCAACACCAGCAGCAACCCGGTTTAGAGTTTGCCGCCCGGGATGTGGCTGTGAGTGATGCACTGGATGCTATCACGATGGACATTGCCCCCGCCTACGGCGCTGTGCCGGGGCTGGGCTTCTACCGCCGCCGGGTACAGCTTAGTGCGAACGGCCTGACTCTGCAGGAGGAAACCGACTACCCCGGCACCACAGCCCTGACGCTGATGAGCGCGGAGAAGCCCACTATAGTGGGGCATAACGTGCAGTTTGGGGCATTGGCGACTGCACACATAAATGGCACTGTACGCATTGCCGCTGAAGCCGTATCAATTACGGATTCCCGTCTGCGTCAAGCCTGGCCGGATACCTTGTACCGCACGCGGGTGTATTTTCGTAGCACACTGACCGTGGAGGTGCGTTGATGGTACTGGCCTTGCAGGGCGGTATGGCCGTGGGCAAAACAACCGCTGCCCGCTATACAGCGGCCCATGCCTCCGATGTGACTGTATTTTTTGAGGACAACGCCCCCGCCCTTGCTGCTTTGCGGGGACGCGGGCTGGACAAGCACAAATTTGCGGACTACTGCGAAATCCAGCGGGCGTTCATCCAGCAAGAACTGGACCGTTATGCTCTCGCCGCCCACTGCCCCTGCGCACTGCTGGATCTAGGCCCGCAGGAAATCGAATTTTACACCCTGTACTATCCCCACACCCTTGGGCAGGACTGGCCCGTGGAACAGGCACTGGCGGCAGAGTTGGCCTCCCTGCGCCGTTGCCGCATCGACCGCACGCTGTTTTTGCATGCGTCCGTTCCTGTTCTACGGCAGCGCAAAGAAGCCGACGCCACCCGCGACCGCGGATTTTTTGACTACACCGTACAACACCTGCTGCCCGCAAAAGAACGGTGGTTTGCCGCACAACCCCTCGTGGATTTTTTGCAGACCGACCGTCTGACACAGGCCGAGACTGCCGCCGCCGTGCTGGCGTGGGTACAGCAATGCCAAAAGGAGAATTTGTAAATGGAACTGTTGAAGCTGAAAATTCTGGACACTGATGGTCAAACCCTGATGACTGCCCCCGGCGCAGCGCAGGTAAGTCTTGTATACATGAATGCCTACAAGCCCGGCGACCGCGTGGCGCTGGAGATCGGCACGCCGGGGCAGTATGTGGTCATCCAGTTTGAGGACACGATGGCCCCCGTGCTGGTGTATGTGGTCAAGCGGGAGATCAACTTCCACATCCCGTTCGACGAACAGGCCATCACCTACAGCCCCAAGAGCTTTGCCGGGACCTGCCACATCATCCGCGCCCGCTTTGCCACCAAAGAGGAGATCGCCGCGCGCCGCAACCTGGCCTTTAACCCTTACGATGAACATGGCGACACCGGTTTTTATCCGCATGCTTCGGCCAATGTGGAGACCCGCGGCGAGGCTGTGTTTGCTGCCCGCAACGCCATTGACGGTGTATACGAGAACGATGCCCACGGCACCTGGCCCTACCAGAGCTGGGGCATCAACCGCGACCCTAACGCCGCCCTGACGCTGGATTTTGGCCGCACTGTGCTGCTGGATGAACTGCGGCTGACCCTGCGGGCGGATTTCCCCCACGACAGCTGGTGGACCCAGGCCACCGTGGAGTTTGACGACGGCAGCCGCGAGGTACTGGACCTGCAAAAGACCGCCGCCTCGCAGACCTTTGCCATTGAGCCCCGCACCGTAAAGAGCCTGAAACTGTTTGAGCTGAAAAAGGCCGATGACCCCAGCCCCTTCCCGGCCCTGACCCAGATCGAAGCCTGGGGCACCGAAGCGTAATCTGCATACAAATAAAAGCGTCCTGCATGTCTGTTACGATATGCGGGACGCTTTTTTGCCTTGCCGGGGATACAGCAAGCCCCCGCTCGTTGCCGGGCGGGGGCTGCTGCAAACAGGATCCTGTTCAGATCCGTTGGGGATTACTTGTGCTTTTGCTCGCGCTTGCGCAGGATCAGCACGATCAGGCCATTGAGGCTGAGCAGGGCCACAGCGGCAAGCGGCACGATGGGGAAGCTGTCCGACGTCTGCGGGACGCGGGTAGTGCTGGCCGGTGCGGGCGTTGCCTGGCTGGGTTTGGCGGTGCCGGCTGCGCCGTTGGAAGTGGAATTGCTGTTGTTGCTGTTGTTGCTATTGCTGCTATTGGGTTTGCTGGTGGGCGCGGGGGTTCTCGGTCGGGGCGGGCTGTTCCTTGGCCTTCCAGCTTACGGCGAAGGGCGACAGACTATGGACGGTCACGACCAGCTTGCCATCCTTAAGGGCGGGCTTCAGCAGTTCGGTATTGCCGTCGTTCTTCAGGTGGGCGATAAGGAAGTCGTAGTTGTCTGCCTCCTCGGCCTTGATGTCGTTGGGCAGGTCGAAAGCGACCTCCAGGCCTTCCTGCGGGAAGTTCTCCTTGGTAACTTCCTCGCCGATGGTGCCGTCCTCGTTCTTGATCCTCAGCGTAACTTCGTAGAATTCGGTCTTACCATCCTCGGCGGGCTGTTCCTTGGCGATCTCCTCTTTCAGGGCGGACTTGACCTTCTCGGAAGTGGTGAAGCCCTTATCCTGCAGCTCCTGAGAGATATTGTCGGCGGTCAGTTCCTCCTTGATGACCTCGGTCTTGACAGGTGCAGCCGTGGGAGCGGGGGTTGCGGTGGGCTTGGCTGTCGGGGCCGGGGTGGCCGTGGGAGCTGTTGTAGGCGCAGGCGTCTCCGTAGGTTTAGCGGTGGGGGCAGGTGTCTCGGTCGGCTTCACGGTCGGGGCCGGGGTTGCTGTGGGCTCGGTCGTGGGAGCCGGGGTCGCGGTAGGTTTAGCAGTAGGCTCCGGGGTGGCAGTAGGCTCGGTGGTCGGGGCCGGGGTGGGATCAGGTTTCGTAGTCGGATTCGGGGTCACGGTGGGTTCCGGCTTGGTCTTTTCGGTGCCAGCCACCATGATGAAGCTGACCTGCACGGCCGAGGTAGTGTTGGCGTTGGCGGCGATCTCCACCGTCAGGGTGCCGTTTTCATCGGCGCTCAGGCCGGTGAAGGCCAGGGTATCGCCCTTACCGGTGCAGCTGGTGTTGTAGTTGTAGCCGGTCTGCACGGTCTCACCGTTGATCTTGATGTCGGCCAGGCGAACTTTGCCGTTTTCCACCCAGCCGGTGGGGTTAAACATGCCAACGTAGACAGTGTAGCCGCTGCCGGTCAGATTGTCAAAGCGGTAGGTGATGCTGTCCTTATTGGCAGCGTAACGCATGCTTTCGTAAATGTCGGCGTTGGTGTTGCGCAGGGTACCGGCGGTGCCGGTGTAGCCGAAGCCGTTCTCGGCATTATAGGCGCCATCGTTGACAGCCGAATTCTTAAGGGTCTCGGCGCTGGCGTTTACAATGGCAGTATAGTCGCTGCTGACAGGGGTCTTGGTGGGGTTGGCAAAGTAGAGCAGGTTCTTCGGGACCACGGTAGCGGTGGTGCTGATGGAAATGTTGTTGCACTCCGTCAGCGTACCAGTGATGGAAACCGTGCCAAAGTTCTTCAGGCTATCGGTATCCCACTCGACCTTGCTGGTCACGTCCTTGCCCTGGGTGGTCACATTGACGGTTTTGGGCAGGTTGCTGCCGTCGGACCAGACGACCTTGGGCAGTTCGGTATTAACAGTGGTAGGCAGCAGCTGATCCAGACGGTCCAGCGTCCAGTTCTTCTCGCCCAGGACGGAGAGGGTGCTGTCGGTGTTCATCTGGATCGGCAGCCAGATGGTGCGGCTGTCGGTCAGATTGCTGCCGTTCCAGCGGTCAGCCATGTAGATGAACTTGCCGTTCTCGGCATCCACAGGCAGCACGTAGGTGACCTGGGTGTTGAACATCTTGCCGGTATCGTTCTTGGCGGGGTTTCCGATCTTTTCCCAGCCGGAAAGCACATTTTTACTGCGATAATAGATGTGGGCGGTGCTGTTCCAGCCATCGGTACCGCTGGTGATCAGGTAATAATAGCCACCGTACTTGAACATGGCCGGGGCTTCGCGGCTGTTGTCGGTGACAATGCGAGCGGCGAACTGGGTGTCATCGGCCTGGTCAGCCTCAGCAGCAAGGCCGGTGTAGTCCTTGTTCAGCAGCGAGACATAGAGCTTGGCGTTCATCTCGCTGGAGTAGATAACATAAGCGTCATCGGAACCATCGTTGTTCTTGTCCACGCCGGTATCCACAAAGACAGTCATGTCGCGGGCTTCACCCAGGCGGTTGGCGTTCAGCGTGGCGTCATAGTTCATGCGGGTGACGTTCTGCACCGTGAAGGGGCCGAACGGGCTGTCGCTGGTGGCGATGCCGACCATGGCGCGGCTGTAGCGGCTGGCGGGGCAGTTGCCAACGCAGCCGCCGGCCACCCAACCGCTCAGGTCTTTGCTGTTGTACAGCGGGCCATCGGCGTGCCATAAGAGCACGAACTGTTTGGTGCTCTCGTTGTAGATCATCTTGGGGCGCTCGGTAATGCAGTAGCTGCCGTACAGGGTTTCGAAAGCCAGCTGCAGGCGGGTGGTGGTCACGTTACGCACGGATTCATCGGTGCTGTCCGGGTAGAGCAGGCTGGTGGCTGTGATGGGTTCCTCATCGTAGGTCTTAGCGGTCCAGCTGATGTCGTTCAGATCCGTGGGTGCCTTTTCGTAGTCGGTCACGTAGGCGCGCAGGAAGTTCTTGACGTTGCGGAACTCGCTCTCGGTCACACCCTCGGGTGCGGTGGACAGCTTACCCCAGGCTTTCAAGGTTTCCAGGTTCGTCTTGCTGCGCTGCATGACGTTGTATTCCTGGGTGGTGCCGGTCCCGTTGGCACCCACGCTGGAGGTGATGGCCTTTTCGGTGCCTTCCTCAATGGGCAGGATGGTGCTCTGGGTGTAGAGGATGGTGCCGTGGTCGGTCCAGTTATACAGGTCGGTGGAGCTGTAGCAGCGCACACCGTCCACAGGGCGGGTGTTGTTGGTCTTATCCTCGCCGAACCAGAGGTAAACGGTCTTACCCTCGGTGATGGAGCCATCGCCGTCCAGATCGTAGTTGACGCAGCCGTCGCCGGTGCCCTCTTTCAGAGTCATGGCAGAGCCTCCGTGGGCCTGCATGGGCAGCCCTGTGTCGGCCTTGATGACAGTGGCAGCGGTACCGGGGATGTCGGTATAGGTTTCTGGCAGGGTGCGCAGGGCTTTGTACTGGGCATCCAGCGCCTTGACGCAGCTGTTCAGTTCATCGGTCGTAGCCTTTTCATCAGCGGCCAGGGTGTCGGCTTTGGTGAGGGCCTCGTTCATTTCGGGCAAGGTGTCGGCCATGCCTGCCTTGTTTCCGGTGTACTGCCAGTTTTCCAGTTTTTCGGTTGCGTAGGTGATGCCGTTTGCCTCGTCGGCGGCCAGGGCTGCGCGGATCTCCTTGATCTTGGCGGTCAGCGCTGCGCGGGCTGCATCGGAGGGGTTCTTGGCATCATAGCGGGCAGTGGTCTCCTTGACGGCAGCGCTCTCGCTCAGGGCATTGCGCTTGACCACAATGTTATCGTACTGGCCGGTCAGCAGGTAATTGGTGCCGACGTTGCGGGCCACGGTAGCGGCAATGTCTTTGGATTCGCTGAGTTTGAAGCCGATGTCGGCGATCTCGCCAGCCTTTTTACCATTGAGGTAAACGGTCAGCGAACCATTGCCGCCGTTGGGCTCATTGTAGACGAAGGCTACAGAGTTCCACGTACCAACGGCCACATTGCCAAGGCTGATCTCGTTCTTGCTGATGCCAGCGTTAGAGCCATCAACGCCGTAGCCCACCTTGCCGTCATAGGTCAGCAGGTGCAGGCGGTTGCTTCCGGTGCTGATAGTGAAAGCGGAGCGCATAGCGGTCTTGCTCGCATCACTGCCGGGTTTCTCGATCATCACATCGGCCAGCAGGGTGAACTGGGTACGGCCGAACAGATTCTGACCATCGGTGATGGCGGCGTGGTATTCATTCTTATTGTTCCACTGGGTGGATACCTTCAGAATGGTGCCCCAGGTCTCATCGGTCAGGGTTGCGGCGTTGGCCGCCAGGGTCAGGCCGCCGTTATCCTCCAGCACCTGGTCAAAGAACTTGGAGCCGCTCTCTGCGGTCTTGCCGTTGACAGCCAGCCAGCTGATAACAGGGGCCTGGGTGCCGGTGGCGGTAACGGTGTAGTAGACGACCTGCTCTTTATCCAGGGTGAAGTCTGCCTTATTGATGATATCGCCGCTGCTGCCGGAGAGGTTCAAGTCAGCGGTATCGCTCAAGGCGTTGCCCTCCGTATCGGTGACAACAGCGGTCATCGGGCGGGTCATACCCCACCACTCACGGTGGGCACTGGTCAGGGTGTAGGTACCGGCGGGCAGGGTCAGGGCGTAGGTCAGAGTCTCGCCCGCCTTGTTGTCGTGGCCGTAGATGCCGGTAGCGGTCTTATCGGCAGTGCTGCTGTAGCCCTTGGTACCTGCATCGGTATCCACCAAGCCCCAGGTAGTGGCATCGGTCTTAAACTGGTCGAACGCATCGTTCATCAGCAGGCCGCCCAATGCCTTTTTGTAGAGTTTGTAGGTCTCGGTGGTGCCGCCGGCCACATCGGTGATCTTGCCGGAAACAGAATCAATGAAGTAAAGAGTATCGCCGGGGATGACTTCGTTGATGTTGACGCTGACAGTGAGCTGCTCACCCAGAGAGTTGACAGCGTCCTTTACATTGCCGTTGATGGAGCCGGAGCTGTAGGCGTTGGCTGCCAGGGCATCCTCGTCCACATTCCATTTGACAGCCATGATATCGGTGGTACCGTCAGCCAGCTTGACCTTGACTTCATCAGGCAGGCCGGACACACCGCTGCCGGTCACGTAGTAGTCCATGGTAGGCAGTTCGGTCAGCACTTCGGTCACAGAACCGCTGGCGGATTCCAGGCGGGCACCGATGGTGTTCAGTGCGTCGACCTTGAGGGTGCCGGATTTGAGCACGACCTTGATGGTGTGGTTCCCGACCGCCAGGTCAGACAGGATGTAGGTTTCGCCGCGGGTGGGGGCTGCCTTGGTGGCTGCGTTTTCAACTTTCAGCTGGCCGTCCACGTAGACATCGATGACAGCAGAGCCATCGTTACCGCCCATGATGGCAAAACCATTGCCGTTGGCGGTAAAGGTAAAGCTTGCATCGGCGGTGCTGGAAGAAGAAATGGTGCGGTACCAGTTATCGGCACTGCCGCCGCCGGGATTGTTGATGGTCCAGTTACCCTCGTACTTGACACCGTCGTCCTGGCCGTCGATCATGGCGGTGGCATAGGGGATGCCGCCCTTGACGGTCTTGACTTCCAGGTTGTCGGCGTAGACCTGCTTCCAGTTGGAGCTGATTTTGACACGGCCGGAGAGCATCGGGTTGGCATCATTGTACTTGGCAACACGCACATCATTGATGTAAGCATAGACGGTGCTGCCCAGACCAGTCAGCTTCAGGTTGTACTTGCCCTCGGCGTTCTTAGCCACAGTGCCGTTGGCCACTTGGGTGCCGATGCGGAACAACTTCCAGCTGCCGGCGCCGTTGATCTCCAGCGTGTAGCCGCTGTCGTTCCAGTTCATGCCGGTCTGGGCACGGATAGTCAGGCGTTCATAACGGCCTGCCTCGGCGTTGGGCAGGGTGGCATAGATGGAAGCGCTGTAATCCATCCAGCGCCAGTCACCCACGATGGTGGCAGGGTCGCCGCCGTTCCACTGGTTGACGCTGGACTCATTTTCCTGCTTGAGCCGGCCGTTTTCGACGATCCAGGCGCCATGAGTATCCAGCATGTAGCGGGGCTCGTTGCCGCGGGAAACGATGTAATCCTGCTGGGTCTCCTCGTTAGTGGTAACGTTATATCCGGCCACCGTGCCTTCCTCGACATACTCGAAGTTATCGGCATAGAGGTACTCGTCGGTTGTATTGGCGTTTTTGCCGGTGGAATCGGTATCCAGCACACTGCGGGTCCCGGTCTGGATGTAATCGCCGTCAGCCTTCTCGGTGGGGAAGCGGGCGGGCGTGGTATCCAGCGTGGTAGCGGTCACAACGCTGTAGGCAGGCACGGTGATGGTGGCGATGCCGTTTTCGATGGCGGCATCCTCGCCTTTTTGCAGGTAGCTGTCGGTCACGGTGGTCCAGACGTGCAGGGCCTCCACGGAGATGTCCATATCGTCTGCGACCTTAACAGCGAAGGTCTTTTCGTTCCGGGTGTTGTTGATGAACACCGTGGAGAAGTCCTTTTTATCCGGGGCAGCCAGGGTCATGTAGCTGGCGCTGCCATCGATACCGGCGGTAGCGTGTTCGTTATCGCTGGCGCCAAAGGACGCAAAGGTGGCATTGGGCAGCACGCGCCAGATGCCGTTGGTGTTGGTATCGTTCTCCCAGCCGGTCTTGGCAAACTGGGTGATGTGAGCCAGCATGTAGAGGACGGGGTCATAGTGGATGTAGCCGCTCCAGGGGTCGCGGGCAGAGAGCAGTTCCTTGTGGCCGTACTGGATTCCCTCGTAGAAAGAACCGATGGCAGGCTGGAACATGTACATGGTGCGGCGGGAACCCACAAAGGCGTTGGGGATGCTGTCCAGCAGGGCCAGGGGACTCTGGTAGCCACCGATGGTGTTTGCGCCGTACTCGGTGGTCTTATTCTCCTGCAGTTCTGAGTAACCGAAGGTGGCGCAGCCCTCGCTGTACCAGACTTCCTTGTCGTTCACATCGGCCATCTTGATGTAGTCATCGGTGGCGTTGGTGCGGTAGTGGAAGCCGATGGCATCCACTGCATCATACACACCAGAATCGCGAAGCATCAAGGGAACAATGTTCAAGGTCTTGTTCTCGTCCGAAGCAACGATCTTGATGTTGTGATAAGCGGCAATGGCTTCCCCAGTGAAGTAAACGGGGAAATCGCCCTCGTTCTTCAGCGCGTTGGCAAAGTACTTGATGATCTCGCCATCGGGATTTTGGGTCTCGTTCTTATCGGGGTCAATATAGTCGATGACATAGCCGTACTTTTCGTAGGCATCAAAGATGGTCTCTTTGTACCACTTATAAATAGCGGCGTACTTTTGATCGCCGTCGGCTTTGGCCTTGACCCAGTTGGGATACTCCCACCGCAGGATGGAGACCTTGACGTTGGGGTTGATCTTTTTGGCATCGGCCGCCATGACAAAGCCGGGGGAACGGGAAGCGTCGGCTTCCTCGTTCTCGTAACGCATGGTGCAGGCCTCGGCGCCGGTGGAGTTGTTGCCGTCGTTGCCCATCTCCATCTTGATGTTGGAGAACAGCGGGTAACCGTCCGCGCTGCCAAAGAGATACTGCATCATGGCCCAGTAGGCCTGCGGGTTTTCGGCCTTGTAGTCCAGCAGCAGGTTGCTGGTGGCGTTGCCGTTGAGCATACCAAGGCCCTTGTAGGTCCAGCCGTTGACGTTCTCGGCGGCAGCCTCGACCTCAGAGCCGTTTAGGGTAACGATACCATCCACATCAACGATACCGTCAAAGGCATCCTTGCGGGAGGCGGTCTCGGTCTTGGCGGCGTCGGCGTCAGCCTTGCCGGTCACGACGATGTTATCGTACAGGCCGGTGCGCATAAAGCCGGTGCCAAAAGTAGCGCCAAACGCACCGATGATGCCGGTCTTTTCGCTGAGCTTGAAGCCCACGCCGGTAGCGGGCAGGACCTCCTCGCCGTTCAGGTAGACGGCAACGGTGCCCTCGGTGTCGTTCTCGTTATACACAAGGGCGAGGGCGTTCCACTCCCCTGCTTCCAGGCTTTGGGAGAGTTTGTATTCTTGCTTGTTGTTGACTTTCAGCACAGCGGTGCCATCGGTCTTGCGGGGGATGATGCGGAAATGGGCATCCGCTGCCGGGCCAACCAGAATGGCCGAAGTATTGTCGTGGGCATCGTTGAACTTGATGTCTGCATACAGGGTGAAGCTGCTGCGCTTAAAGAAGCTGTCGGCCTCCTTAACGGCTGCGCCGCCGTCCATGGCGGAGTTGCCGCCGCTGATCCAGCCTGAGGTAACACTGACCTGCTTGCCGCCGGTGATGGTATCCGTCAGGGAGGCGCCGTTGCGGACGGTGACGAGTTCGTCATCCTCCAGCGCTTTGCCGAAGTTTTCGTTCTCATCAGGGGTGTCCGGGGTCTCCACGTCACCGGTGCGCTCCACGGCCAGCCAACTGACAGCGGGGGCATGCTGACCCGTGGCGGTGGCAGTCCAGGTCACGACCTGTTCGGTGGTGATAGTGAACTCGCCGGTCTTGATGGTGACCTTGCCATTGTTCTGCTTGGGCACAGAAGCATAGACGCTCGTGCCGTCGCTTGTGGTCAGGCTCAGGTCCATGGCGCGGTTCTGGTTGTCCCACCACTCGCGGTGGGCGGTGGTAATGCTGTACTTACCGGCAGGCAGGGTGAACTTGTAAGAGATGGTCTCGCCTTTTTTATTATTTTTGCCGTATACGCCGGTGTAGGTCTTGTCGCTGGTAATGCCGTTATAGCCCTTGGTCTGGGCGTCGGTATCCACCAGGCCCCAGGTCGCATCGCCCTGGTAGAACTGGTCGGACTTGCCATTCAGCAGCCGGTCGCCCAGCAGAGCCTTGGCGGCGGCGTAGGCTTCGGTAGACTGCACGCTGTCCATGGCACCGTTGCTGCCGCTGGCAGCGACGCTGTCAATAAAGTAGACAGTATCCGCCGGGATGACCTCGACGGTGTAGGTGACATCACCCTTTTGGACCTTCACGGTCTCAAAGGCGGTCTTGAAGGTATCGGCGGTAACGCCGTCCACGTCTGCCAGCACGGCGGGCACTTCGCCCACCTTGGTGGCGATATGGGTAGTGGTCACCGTGGCATCGGCGTCGCCACTCTCCTGGATGGTGGTGGCCGGTGCGGGAGTCTCGTCTGCAGCGGGTGCGTCGGTGGGGGCCGGAGTCTCGGTTTCAGCAGGCGTTTCCGTAGGTGCCGGGGTTTCCTCCGCGTCAGGCGCTTCGTCGGGAGTTTTCCCGGCCGGGGTCTCGGTTTCAGATGCGGCCGGGGTTTCCGTGGGCGCAGGGGTCTGCCCGGCGTTCGTGTCCTCGGCCGGAGCGTCTGCATCAGCAGGGGTATCCTCCTGCTGGACGATGGCCGTTATCGGCTCATCGTTGGCAAACGCTTGGGCAGGGACCATGCTTGCCAGCATGCCGACACACAGGGCGGCCGCCAGAACGCGTTGACCCTTGCGTTTTGCTTTTCTCATGGTTTTTCATCCTCTCTTTAGATTTCAGCGGGTAATGGGTACATTTGCAGTGGTTTACCTAAATGATAACGTACCCCCGCCGCGCCGACCATGTCATTTTTCCTGTACAATCTGCACTTTTTCAAGTTGTGTTTGACAGATTTTCCCCGCCCAAAGAGCCGGAATTTTTGCATGCTGTTCTTGAAAAAATCCATGGAAAGCAAAGCTGCGATCTGTGATAATGTTATTTAAGTATATCTATCAACCGCAAAAGGCCGCCTTCCCCTGCTTGTGGGGAGAGCGGCCTTGCCGTTTTGGGTTATAAGGTCTCGCCGTTGGTGGCAATGAACTGCTTGTACCAGTTGAAGGACTTTTTCTTATAGCGGTTGCCGGTGCCGTCATCGTTGCGGTAGCTGTCGTCCACAGTGTGGTCGGGCTTTTCTATGCGGTTGTGCGGCAACACACAGCGCCCCTGCACGGTCGGCACAGGGGCGCTGGTTTTATGCAGCTGTTATTCGGTTACAGTGGCATGGTCCGCGGTGGTTTCTGCAGTAGGTGCAGAGGCCTGCGGGGTTTGCAAATTTTCTAACCCGGTCACGTTGATGTTGCGGTCGGTCTTGGCCTGGATGCTGTTGGCGCGGACGATCTCTTTCATGTCAATGCCGGTGGCTTCCTTCATAGCCTCCATGGTCTGGGCCATCAGCACGGGCACGTTGCCGGACACGCCCGACACACCGGAGGCATCGCCGCCGATGATGGACACCTTGTCGATGCTGGCAAGGGGCTGGGCCACGCTCTTGGCGATTTCGGGCAGCACCTTTATCATCATCTCGGCTACGGCAGCATCGTTGTACTGCTTGTAGGCTTCGGCTTTCTGCTTCATCGCTTCGGCTTCGGCCAGGCCTTTCCGGCGGATGGCCTCGGCTTCGGCTTTACCGACCAGTTCGATGCCTTCGGCCTCCTGCTGCTTGGCAAACTTGGCGGCCTCGGCAGCGCGCTCAGCCTCGTACTTCTGGGCTTCGGCTTCTTTCTGGCGGCGGTACAGCTCGGCGTCGGCCTGCTTGCGCACCTCGGCATCCAGCTTGCGCTGCTGCACTTCGGCCTCCTGGGCGGCCAGGTCGACCATCTTCTTCTGGCGGGCGATCTCGGCGTCGGCTTCGGATTCCTTGACCTCCTTGGCACGCAGGTTGGTCTGGATCATACCGGCGGCCTGGGCGTCAGCGGCGGCCTTGTCGGCCTCGGCTTTCAGCTTGGACTTGGCCAGTTCCAGCTCGTTGTTGCGCTGGGCGATGGCCGTCTGGGCTTCGATCTCCTTCTCGTTAGCGGCCATGGCGGCGGCAGCCTTCGCGCAGGAGACATCGCGCTCGGCTTCGGCCTTGGCAATAGAGGCACGCTTTTTCACAAGCTCCTCCTGCTCCACGCCGATGGCCTCGATGACGCCGTGGTTGTGGCCCTGGGCATCGATGGCGTCCTTGACATCCTGCACGTTGAAGGTGACAACCTCCAGGCCCATCTTGGCCAGGTCCGGGCGGGCGTTTTCCACCACGCTGACGGCCATCTGCTTGCGGTTGGTCAAAATCTGGTCGACCGTCATCTCGCTGACGATCTCACGCAGGTTGCCTTGCAGCACATCGTTGATCTTCTCGTTGATGTGGGCTTCGTCCATGCCCAAAAAGTTGGAGATGGCGGCCTGCTGGCGGCTGTTGATGTACTTTTTGATGTCATCATACCCGGCGTTACGGACTTCCTCGTCCGAGACGGTGGAGTTCTCGCTGTAGACCTGCACGGTGACGACGCTGTCCAGCCAGAGGGAGACGCCCTCTTTGGTTTTTACGCCAGTTTCCGGCGTTTTTACGTCAATTTTCAGCAGGCGCATGTTCAGCCGGTCGGCACGCTGTACAACGGGCAGTACAAACACGCCGCGGCCGCACACCACCTTGGGGCGGGACAGGCCAAAGCCCGTTACCACGATAGCCTGGGTAGGCGGGGCTTTTTTGTAGCAGAGAAACGAGAACACGACCAGTGCCACCACAATGGCGGCGATAAGAATAGCAATCATCATTGATACATTCCTCCTTCGCTGATGATGGCTTTATTATACCGGCCGCGGGGGGAGGAATACAGGATGATTTTAGCAGAATAAGGCGGTCTATTTCTCTTTTGGGGGAGAAATAGGGGATGAGGGAAGTGGTCGTCAAGCTTCCTATATTATAATAACTTGACTACTTGAATAGTGGTTTTCACCTGGCCGGGAGAAAGCAAACAACATATATACGTTATTTATTATACCATATTTCTTAATATACCTTTTGTTATGTTTTATAACTAAATGTATATTTACGTATATACTTTATTTTTTGCGCCAAGCAGAAAGTACAAACCAGTATTCAAGTAATCAAGTATATATAAGGAACCCGACAAGTAGTTGCCAACAAAAAAGGCTCCCTCTGTGAGACAGACTTCCCCGATACGGGGGAGGTGGCACGAAGTGCCAGAAAGTGAGCGCTGTCAGCGAAGCTGACTGAGGGAGAGAGAAATAAATCAGCTGCTGCTAAATTCCAGGCTCTCTCCCCCACCGCCTGCGGCGGAGCCCCTTCCCAAGGGGAACCTTTTGCCTTATTTATGCAGCTGCTGTATCAAAAGCCCGGGGGCTTTTACAGGCTCCCAGGCACACAGCAAACGATGTTGTACAGTTACACTTTAAACATCGACAAAGCACAAGCAAGACGAATGTGCCCGGCCATACGGATATGCCTGGGAGCAAAACATTCGACAACACATGCGGACGGCGGCGATGGCATGGATGGTATACATGGCACATTTCTCCTTTCGTCTTTGTTCGTGCTTCCTGTTCGGATTCATTGGCTGTATCATACACCTATTTACCTACTATGTCAATATGTTAGTAGGTAAATAATGCAAAAATATTTGCAGAAATTTACAAAAATACGGCAGCACGCTTGTTTATTGTGCTGCTGTTGGATGGTTTTATTCGTGTAAAATGGCCTTCAGGTCGGTTTTGGGGTCGCTGGTGGGGGTCAGGTGGTAGTTTTCCACCAGAAATTGTAATACATTTGGTGAGACAAACGCCGGGATGGTGGGGCCTAAATAGATGTGCTGCAGACCCAGATAGAGCAGCGTCAACAGGATGCAGACGGCTTTCTGCTCGTACCAGGAGAGCACCAGCGTCAGCGGCAGGTCGTTGACCCCGCAGCCGAAGGCCTCGGCCAGGGCCATGGCAATGCGGATCGCGCTGTAGGCATCGTTGCACTGGCCGCAATCCAAGATGCGCGGGATGCCCCCGATGCTGCCCAGGTCCATATCGTTCAGCCGGTATTTACCGCAGGCCAAGGTCAAAATCAGCGTATCTGCGGGGGTCATGCGGGCAAAGTCAGTGTAATAACTGCGGCTGGGAGCCGCGCCGTCGCACCCGCCGATGAGGAAGATGTGGCGAATTTTGCCGCTTTTCACCAGCTGCACGATCTCCCCCGCATGGGCCAGCACGGCGTTGCGGGCAAAGCCGGTGGTGACGGTGTGGCCGCCGTTCATGCCGGTCATGGGATGGTCATCCGGGTAGCCGCCGCACTCCAGCGCCTTTTCAATGACCGGCGTAAAATCCTTGTCCGCGCCGATGTGGGGGATCTCCGGGTAGGAGACCACCGAGGTAGTGAACACCCGGTCGCAGTAGCTTTGCCGCACCGGCATCAGGCAGTTGGTGGTAAACAGAATGGGCGCCGGGATATTGTGGAACTCGGTCTGCTGGTTCTGCCATCCGGTGCCAAAGTTGCCCTTTCAGCTCTGGGTAACCGTGGGCTGGCAGCATCTCGCTGTGGGTGTAGATGTTGATGCCCTTGCCCTCGGTCTGCTCCAGCAGCAGCTTTAAATCGTGCAGGTCGTGGCCGCTTACCACGATGAACGGTCCTTTTTCAATCGTCAGCGGCACGGTGACGGGCACCGGGTCGCCGTAGGCTTCGGTGTTGGCGGCGTCCAACAGGGCCATGCAGGCCAGGTTGACCTCGCCGGTTTTCAGCACCAGTTTTAGCAGGTCATCCGGTGATTTTTCCTCGCCCAGGGCGGCCAGTGCCTCGTAGAAATAGCGGTTCACGACGGGGTCGGTCTTGCCCAGGGCGCGGGCGTGGTAGGCATAGGCTGCCATGCCCTTGAGGCCGAACAAGATCAGCGATTTCAGCGACCGCACGTCCTCCCCTGCCCGCCAAAGCTCGGCCATATCATAATCCGCAAAGTGGGTGGTGCTGACGGCGGCTTTCTCTTTCTCTATATCGTTTTTGATTTGCAGGATCGTCTCGTTATTGAAGTTCACGTTGGTGATGGTGGTGAACAGCCCTTCCATCAGCAGAAGTGCCTGTTCCGGGGCGGGGGCCCGCCCCTCGCCGATGAGCTGGCTGGCGTAGGAGATGAGTGCACCGGTCAGGCGGTCCTGCGCCGCTGCCGTGTCCGCGCTTTTGCCGCAGACACCGGCCTTACCGGTACAGGCAGTGCAGTGCGCCGCCTGCTCGCATTGAAAACAAAACATCTGTTCGTCCATTTCAGAACCCTCTCTTCGCTTGATGTGGTCAGTATGGACGGGTTGGCGGGGCTTTATACAGGCCGCACGAGGGGCAGTCATGGAATGTCCGTTGACCCGCCGGGAAAAGCTCCCGGAGATGCGGCCAGCGAATAGATACAAAAAGAGCCGCGCTCTTGCGAACGCAGCTCTTGAAAATGCTTTGGAATGCTTAGTAGGTGATGCCCTGTGCCATCATGGCGGTGGCCACCTTCAGGAAACCGGCGCAGTTTGCACCGACCATCAGGTTGCCCTCGGAACCAGCGGCAACGGAAGCGT
>OHYB01000225.1_pt1 | contig 32042 bp, 28 predicted proteins | sample 1580181 | NCBI WGS metagenome assembly OHYB01 (sample SAMEA3882510, study PRJEB24775) | human gut metagenome | biome: human-associated habitat; feature: intestine environment; material: feces | place: Netherlands | collected 2009/2010
TCGTCCTCGGCGCGCTCGTTTTCCTCGTAGAGCGCTTGGCGGCGAGCCTCGCGCTTGGCGGCGTCATCCAGCTCGGTCGACGCGGCAGCCGTTTCCTCGACCAGTCCCGCGGCAGCGGCGTCATCAACGCCGCCCTGCTTCTTGAGCTCCTCGGTCATGCTACTCACCTCCCTTCATCTGCGATTCCGCGATAGCGCGGTACACCTCGCAGGTTTCCATGAGCTCGTCGTGCGTGCCCAAGCCCACAACCTCGCCGTCCTTGAGCACAACAATCTGGTCGGCGTGCAAGATCGTCGAGATGCGCTGCGCGATGATGAGCACCGCAGCGTCACGCGTCTCATCTTGCAACGCATGGCGCAGGGCCGCATCGGTCTTAAAGTCCAGAGCAGAAAAACTATCGTCGAAGATATATAGATCGGCATGCTTCATGAGCGCACGGGCGATGGCCAGACGTTGGCGCTGGCCGCCCGAAAAGTTCGTGCCGCCCTGCGCCACCGGGGTATCGAGCCCCTGCGGCTGATCGAGTACAAAGGTGCTCTGGGCAACCTCAAGCGCGTGAAGCATGTCGGTCTCGGTCGCGTCCTCGTTGCCAAAGCGCAGATTACTTGCCACGGTGCCCGAGAACAGCCACGCCTTCTGCGGCACATAGGCGATGTGTCCACGGATCTCATCTTGCGAAAGCTCGCGCAGATCGACACCGTCCAGGCGAATGGCGCCCTTGGTGGCATCGTGGAAGCGCAGCAAGAGCTTGGCCACCGTCGACTTGCCCGAACCCGTCGAGCCGACGATTGCGGTCGTCTGACCGCGACGACAGGCAAAGCTCAGGTCGCACAGGGTGTCCTCGTCGGCATCGTCAAAGCGAAACGACATATGATCGAACACGGCGACCGCATCGGCCCCGTCCTTTGAGTCGGACGCGGCCGCATCAAGCGTACGCTGGCCATCGACGATGCTCGGCTCAATCTCCAGCACTTGCTGTGCACGGCTTAGGCATGCCGCGGCGCGTGGCAGCGTTAGCACCACCATCTGCGCCATCATCACAAAGAACAGAATCAGGATTGCGTACTCGAGCACCGCAGAGATGCTCGCGATCTGCATCGCATGGGCGCCCACGCGGTTGCCGCCCACCCACAGCACCGCCACCTCGGCGATGTTCATCAAAAAGAAGCTTGAGCTGTCGAGGCCCACAAACAGGTGGTTGACTTTGATGGCGTTGGCGGCGTATTCGCTAAACACCTCGTCCAGACGCCGTTCCTCGTGGCGCTCCTTGTTAAACGCACGGATGACGCGCACGCCCACAATATTCTCGCGCAGCACCACGTTCATGCGGTCGATAAAGCCCTGTAGGCGCATAAAAATCGGCGCCGCGTTGGCAACCGTAAAGACCGCCGCCACCAGCACAATCGCAACGACTACGCCCAGAAGCGTGCCCATGGCGGGATCGATAAACCAGGCGAAGATGATGCCCGCCACAGCCAAAAACGGCACGGGCAGCACCAGCTGAATCGTCTGCAGAATCGCCTGCTGAATCACGTTGATGTCGTTGAGCGAGCGCGTGATCATCGATCCGGTGCCAAAGCGCTCAAAATCGCTGGCCGCGAGCTCGAGCGATTTGTCGTACACGGCATTGCGGATATCGCAAGCCACGTTGGCGGCCAGGCGCGCCGAAAGATAGCAGCCCAGCACCGTGCCGCCGCTAGCCATGCTGGTCGCGATAAACATGTATAGGCCGTTGCGTAAAATGTAGTCGATATCGCCCGTGGTAATACCGGTGTTGACCATGTTCGCCAGCATCGTGGGAACCAACAGCGTACCGACGTTATCCACCAGCAGCACCAGCAGCGTCACTGCGACAAGCCCTCGATAGGGCTTCAAAAACCTCATTAACAGTCGCACGACTCCCCCTCACCTTGATTCTCGGCCTGGCTCTCGGCAGCGATATGCTGCTTAAAGGCATCGCACTCATCGCCGAGCGCATGGGAAAATTTTCCGATTAGGCGCATAATCTCGCGCTGCTCACATGGCTCAAGCGCGCCAAAGGCTCGCTGCTCGGCCTTGAGTGCCGGCAGCGCATAACGCTCGGCAAATCGCCTGCCCTCTTCGGTCAGGCTCACAACCTTGTTCTTACGACTGCCTTCGGCAAACTCCAACGTTGCGAAGCCCCGCGCCGTCAAGGTTTTAATTGCCGAATTGATGGTCTGCTTGCTGTAGAACCATTCGCTTGTCAGACGGCTTACGGCAATACTGCCGCCCGCCGTGCTGGTATCGACGAGCATCCAGTAAGCGCAGTCCGAAAGGCCGCAGGCACGCGAGAACTCCGAATAGATATGGTCGAGTCCATTGAGCAACCGGTCGAAGTCGACCAGTTTAACCGCACCATTCATCTATCCCACCATTCGATTGTCCGATTTTTGACCAATTTTATGTCTCTAGATTAGTCCGAGTTTTGACTATCGTCAACAGCCTCTCCGCAAATGCGTGCACTTTTATGGCCTATCGACAGAAAAAGACCGCCGGCGCGGGGGCGGCGCCAGCGGTCACGTGAAAATCGGGTTTTATTGCCTGTTAAGCGGCGACGGCCTCATAGACCGTAGCGCCCGAGAAGCTGTCATGCAGGCTCTTGCCGGCAATCCACGGCAGCTCGACGACCTCGCAGACCGTGTTGACCAACTCAGAACAGTCAGTAAAGTGGCCCTTGTCGTTGAGGGCCTCGCAATCCTGAACACGCCAATAGCCATCGGTGTGCGTGATGTAGTACTCGTGATCGTTGATCGACACGAAAGCGCGCGTCTTGGAACGCAGCAGCTTCAGAAATCCTTCGAAATCGGTCTCGACGACATCTCCAGCCTGGAACATGATGTTACCTCCTGGCCCGGCGCCACCACGGCGCATTGATAAACGTTGGTACTCCTTTAGTAAAACCTTTATCAGAGGTTATGCGTTCGTCATTTAGGCAAGTGGTAAAAAACCGCAGGGTAGACGGGATAAAACGTTTAACCATCCCATTTGTTTGTCACATTCTGAAGGTACTTTTATGCAAACCTACTTTCCCAATTGGAATCTATCCTTTTGGCCGGGCAATTGACCGTCTATCGTTTGAGCCCGACGGGTATGAACGGGGCATCTGCAACGCCACCGCAAGGAGACACCATGGAGACTATCGAAGCACTCATTCACCGCCGCAGCTGCCGCAACTACAGCGATCGTCCCGTCGAGGCCGAAAAGCTTGCACGTATTATCGAAGCCGGCCAATATGCACCGAGCGGCATGGGTCGCCAGCCGGTGACGTTTGTCGCCGTCACCGACCCCGCGACCGTCGAGCGTCTCTCGCAGCTCAACGCGCAAGTCATGGGCAGCAACAGCGACCCCTTCTATGGCGCCAAGACCGTTGTGGTGGTGCTGGTTGACCGCAGCGTGCCCACACATCTGGAAGACGGCTCGCTCGCCATGGGCAACTTGCTCAACGCCGCCTATGCACTGGGTGTCGATTCGTGCTGGATTCACCGCGCGCATGAGGTCTTTGACTCACCCGAGGGCCTGGAGCTGCTGGCCAGCTGGGGCCTGCCCGCCGACGGCAGCCTGCGCGGTGTCGGTAACTGCATTCTTGGCTACGCCGAGGACACGCTACCCGAGGCAAAGCCGCGCCGCGACAACATCATCTACGTAAGGTAACCCGGGAGCGTCAGCGGGGGTGGCTAATTTGGGACGGGGCTTTTTAGCTACCCCACTCGCAACTTATATTGACGTCGCCGTTGTCGTCGTTTCGTTCGTCTGGGTCGTTTCGGCTTCGCTGCCTTGTTCGTCCTCGTCCTTTTGCGCATCGGCGATGGTGGAGGCCGCCGCGACGATACCGCGCTGGGGCGCGACACCCGTCTGGGTCTGAGCGCCCTCGATAACTTCTGTGCCTGCATGCGCGAGCTCGGGCGATTTAAACACTGCGTCCAAGTTGGCGCCACCGCCGGCATATCCGAGCGCAGCGAGCGCGATGACGATCACTGCAACGGCGGCCACGATCGGCACGTAGCGATGCCAGCCGGCGGGATTGAGCCCGCTGCGGCGAGCCGCCCCGCGGCTGATGTAACCGAGCGTTCCGTCGTGCTTGAGCTTTGAGCCCACCACGCGTTTGCGGCCCCACAGCGAGGACTCTGCCTGCATTGCCAAGCGGGCGCTTGCCGAAGGATAGCCGTATTTAGTGCGCTTGAACGAGCCATCAAACCCCGAGGCGTGTTTGCCCCACGTCACCGATGTCGTGCGTCGGTTAACCGGCGCGGCGCTCCGCCTTCTGCGGCTCGGTTTTGAAGTCTCAGCCATATGCCCTCGCACGCCGTAACCAAATCGAAACAATAACGCTTTGGACTGTAGCACACGCGTCGCGCGCGGTCACGGGCGCCTCGCTCAACGGTCATCGTCTTTCAGCAAGCGCCACAGCGTTGTACGGCTTATGCCCAGCACCTCCGCCGCGCGGGTTCGGTTGCCGTGGAGATGGTCTACAACCAGATGCGCGATATCTCGCTCGGTATCGGCCAGCGGTCGCAGGATATACAGGTCACTTTCGAGCGTCGGGGCGCCAAAGGTTGCGGTCTTAATCACATCCTCTTGGGCGAGCACTTCCTCCGCTACAGCGCGGTCCACCGTGCCCGCCCCCACCAATATATACAGTCGTTCCGAGACCTCGCGGAGCTGCAGATAATTGCGCGGCCAGCGGTAAGCATCGAGCGTCTTCGTCGCCGCGGCAGACAGCGTGGGCGCTGCCGTCCCAAATGCATCAGCGAGATATTCCAAATAGCGCGCAACCTTCGTCGACGCGGCTCCCTGCTCGGCGATTGCCGGCGCCACGCTCACCGCACAGGCGAAGCGCTCGGTCACAAAGGCGGCTTGATCACTTTCGCTGCCGCCCGGCATGTCATTCGCCGTCAGCACCACATGGCAGCGCGTCGCCAACGCGGTGTCGGCCATCGTGGAAACGAGCTCGCGGAGGCGCTGGGGGCCAACCGCGTTCCAGCCCTCAATGCAAAGGGTCAGCCCCGTTTGGAACAGCGGCGATTCGGAGCTTTTGAGCATATGGCGCCAACCGCGATCGGTGAGTTCATCGAGCGCAACGGAAACAAAGGGCTGATCGGCAAAAGGACCGTCCAGATAGAGGCGCTTGGCGATCTCGACCTGGCCCGCTCCCAGCTCACCCTCGAGCATAAGGGGCACACCGCGCGCGTAGCTCTCGGCAACTGGTGCAGCCACCGCAGCGGCACCCTCAACGATGCCGTACGCGCTCGATTCGTAGCGGGCCTCAACTTCGTCGGCGTTGAGCCACTCGATGCCCGCATGCGCCGCGGCACCGCGTACCTCGCGGACCACGACGACCCAAAGGCCCCCGCCCTCTTTGTCGGTGGGGCGAACGGTCAGGCTCAGGCGCGTACCCTCACGCCCCATAACCAGACGCGCGCCGTCTCCTATACGGTCGAGGCGCTCAGCGACAAAAGCCGCCACATCCCGCTCAAGCGCCGCGTCATTCATGGTCGAGATCGCGACGTCCCCACGCGCATCGATTGCCAATGCCGAGGCTCCGGCAGCAGCTAGGGCATCGGTCAAGATGTTCAGCTTGGCATCGCTATCCATGATTTGCCCCTGTCCGCGGCGACGTGCAACCGCCGACGGTCGCACGACCGAGCGTTTCAAAATTGAACGATATTGCTCACCAAACACTATAGGGCAGAAAGCGCCGTCCTGCGAGTATAGGTGTTGCCCCGCATCGCCATCCTGGCGGGGCGATAAGAGCTCTTCGGGACTTATAAACCTGCGGACAAGCCATACCCGCAAGAGCTCCTATCGCTCCACCGTGAGAATGCGCTCACCAGCACGCAGCACGCAAACAAGCTGCTTCTCTACCAGATTCCCAGTACGTGTTGCATTCCCAAACTCATGCACGCAATGCCAATCCAGCAGCAAAAGCCCAGCGCGATGGGCTTGCCGCCCTTTTTGACCAGCTCAACGATATCGGTATTAAAACCAATAGCCGCCATGGCCATCACAATAAAGAATTTCGACAGCTCCTTGATGGGCGCCGTGATGGACACGGGAAGCTGAAACACCGTGGTGATCACGCTCGCCAGCACAAAGAACAGCACAAACATGGGAAACGCGCGTTTAAGCGAGAACGTGCTTTTGGCGTCACCGCCGGCCTTGCGCGCCAGATGCATCTGCCAGCATGCGAGGACCAACGTGATGGGAATAATGGCCAGCGTTCTGGTGAGCTTGACCACCGTGGCGCTCTCGAGCACATTGGCGCCGGGATGCATGCTGTCCCAAGCGCTCGCCGCAGCCGTCACGGACGAGGTGTCGTTGATGGCGGTGCCGGCAAACAGGCCAAAGCCCTCGTTGGTCAGCCCGAGCATGCCGCCGAGCGTCGGAAATACGAGCGCCGCGATAACGTTAAACAGGAAGATGACCGAAATGGCCTGGGCAATCTCGTGATCGTCGGCGTCGATGACGGGCGCGGTCGCAGCGATGGCCGAACCGCCGCAAATCGACGAACCCACACCTACAAGCGTCGCGATCTTGCCCGGCACGTTCATAACGCGGCAGAGCACAAAGGCGATGACAAGCGAGGTCGAGATCGTCGCCACGATAATCGGCAGCGACTGGGCGCCCTTGGACAGAATCTGGGAGAGGTTCATGCCAAAGCCAAGCAGGATAACCGCGTACTGCAAGACTTTTTTGGACGTATAGGTGACTCCGGCGGCGAGCTGTTCGCGACGATTCTTGGGAAAGACGAGCGCCAGGACCATGCCAAAGAGGATGGCAAATACCGGACCGCCGACCACCTCAATTTGTTTGCCGAGCAACGTCGCGGGAATGGCGATGATCAGGCAGAACAAGACGCCCTTCCAGCGCTCGCGTACGATGTTTGCCAGTTGCATATGGGATTCCTTCTTTCTATTTCACGTTTGCGACGGCTTATGATACGGCAACATTGAGCGCAGCCTTGCGCAAACACAGACTAAGATGCCGCAATAGTTCTCGGGCGACAGCCGAATTACCCACCGCGGAGAGCTGATTCGCGGCATAATTAACAACTGACATATGAGTTTGATAGAACAGTTGCGAGGCGCTATGGAAGAATCGATGCACGTCGGCGAGCAGGAAACGAGCCTACAGGACCAGTCCTACCACACCATTCGACGCAAAATCGTCTACCTGGACTACAAGCCGGGCGAAAAGCTGGGCGTCAAGCAACTTTGCGACGACCTGGATATGGGGCGCACCCCTGTGCGCGAGGCTTTGGTTCGCTTGGCGCAGGAAGGCCTGGTGCGCACCGTGCCCCAAAGCGGCACCTACGTCTCGCCCATCAACCTCACCCTTGCCGAGAGTGCCTGTTACATCCGCGAGCATCTGGAAAAGCAGGTAATCGTGGAGTGCTGTGCGCGCGCCACATCGGCCGGCATCGAGCAGCTCGACCGCGCCATCGCGCTGCAGGAAAAGGCCATGGCCGATGAGGATCGCATCGGCTTCTTTTTGAGCGATAACCTCATGCACCACATGATCTTTAGCATCGCATGTCGCAGCACCGTGTGGTCGTGGCTCGAAGAGACCAATGCCGACCTGGAGCGCTTCCGCTGGTTGCGCGCCGCCACGCAGGTTCTCGACAATCAGGACATCGTGAACGAGCACAAGCAGATTCGCCGCGCTATCGCCGGTCGCGACCCCATCGAAGCGAGCTTTTTGGTCAGCAAGCACCTGCATATGATGTTCCGCAACCAAACCGAGGTTCTGGACCAGTTCCCCGAGTACTTCGAGACCAGCAAGCTCCGCTAACCTGCCAAAAAAGGACAGGTTTATTTTGGCAGGTTTTATCCGAGCAAATGCAACAAGGCCCGGCTCCGTCTTGATGCGGAGCCGGGCCTTAGTCGCTAGAACGGCGGAACCAACTACTCTACCGTGACGCTCTTGGCCAGGTTGCGGGGCTGGTCAACCTCGCAACCTCGCAGGATAGCTACCTCGCGAGCGAGCAGCTGCAGCGGGACGCTCGCCGTGATGGGGCTGAACACGTCGCGGACTGCTGGTACGCGAATGATGCAGTCGGCGATCTTGTTGATCTCCTCGTCGCCCTCGGTGGCAACGACGATGACCTTGGCGCCGCGCGCCTTGCACTCCATGAGGTTCGACACGGTCTTGTCGTAGGTGGCACTCTTGGTTGCCACGGCGATGACGGGGAAGCCCGGGTCGATCAGGGCGATGGGGCCGTGCTTCATCTCACCGGCGGCGTAGGCCTCGGCGTGCAGGTAGCTGACCTCTTTGAGCTTGAGCGCGCCCTCGTAGGAAATAGCGGCACCCATGCCGCGGCCCACGAACAGCGCCGACTGCGCGTCCTTGCACAGCAGGGCGGCCTCATGCACGGCCTCGGTCTGGGTATCCAAAATCCACTGGATCTGCTCGGCCGTATCGGAAAGCTCGCGGAACAGCATGCGCGCCTGCTTGGTGGTCAGGCGGTACTTGACCTGCGCCAGCAGCAGAGCCAAAAGCGTGAGGCTCACAACCTGGCCGATAAAGCTCTTGGTCGAGGCGACCGCAATCTCCTTGTTGGCCTTGGTGTAGATGACGCCGTCGCTCTCACGCGCCACGGGGCTGCCCACCACGTTGGTGATGCCGAAGACCTTGGCGCCCTTGATGCGCGCGTCGCGAATGGCAGCAAGGGTATCGGCCGTCTCGCCCGACTGGGACACGGCAACGACGAGCGTCGTCGGCGTGATGATGGGGTTGCGATAACGGAACTCGCTGGCCGCCTCCACCTCGGTGGGGATGCGAGCCCAGCCCTCAATGAGATTCTTGGCAATGAGGCCAGCGTGATAGCTGGTGCCGCAAGCGATCACGTAGACGCGGTCGATGTCGTTGAGCTCCTCGAGCGAAAGGCCCAGCTCGTCGATGTCGAGCTCGCCGGCCGGCGTCATGCGGCCCACCAGCGTGTCGCGCACGACGCGCGGCTGCTCGTGGATCTCCTTGAGCATAAAGTCGGGATAACCGCCCTTTTCTGCCATGTCCAGGTCCCAGTCGATGTGGGTGACATTGGGCTCGATAACGTTGCCGGCCTCGTCGGTGTACTCGACGCCTGCGGGCGTAAGCTTGGCAAACTGACCGTCCTCGAGCACCACGACATCGCGGGTGGCGTCGATGAGCGCGATGACGTCGGAGGCGACATAGGCGCCGGTCTCGCCCGCGCCGACCACGATCGGGGAATCCTTGCGGGCCACGGCGATCACGCCGGGCTCGTCAGCGCACACGACGGCCAGACCATAGGCACCGACCACGTGGGCGCAAGCCTCGCGCACGGAGGCCATCAGGTCGTGCGACTCGGCATAAGCCTCTTCGATCAGATGCGCGAAGACCTCGGTATCGGTCTCGCTCTTAAAGTGGTGGCCGCGGCCCTCCAGCTCTTCGCGCAGCTCGGCGAAGTTCTCGATGATGCCGTTGTGGACGATGGCGATACGACCGTCGCAGCTGGTGTGGGGGTGAGCGTTAACGACGGAGGGCTTGCCGTGGGTGGCCCAACGGGTGTGGCCGATACCGCAGGTAGCGTCGCTGTCGATGTTGGAAAGCTCGCTCTCCAAGCCCGCGACCTTGCCCACGCGGCGGATGACGTCGAGGTGCGCCGCGGCGCCCTCGCCCACCTCGAGCGCGACGCCCGAGGAGTCATAGCCGCGATACTCCATACGCTTGAGGCCTGTGACCAGGATGTTCTTTGCAATATCAGAGCCGGTGTAGCCGACAATTCCGCACATAGGATAAATCCCTTCGTCCGCTTGACTGCAAAACGTCCACGCACAGGGGGCGCTGAGACGCATAACGTTCGAGTATTGTACTCACGCAAACGCAAGCTGATATACCAGAAGTGGTATCTCAACTTAGATACCACCCGATGCACACACGTCCAGCCGGTCCAAACCACCACAAAGGTGCCTGTCCCCTTCGTGGTGGTCGCGTTGGCAACAGCGTTTCCCCAGATAAAACCTGCCAAAATAAACCTGTCCCTTTTTGATAGGTTTGGGATGCTACAATCTGGCTTGTACTTGAAACGCATCAAAGGGGCCGCTATGGCAAAGGTAAAAATCAGCGACGTCGCGCGCGAAGCCGGGGTTTCGTTGGGCACGGTTTCCAACGCGCTCAACCATCCCGAAAAGTTGCGTCCCGAGACCCTCAAGCTCATTAACGAAACCATCAGTCGACTGGGTTACCTGCCCAACCAAAGCGCTCGTCAGCTCGCGGGCGGCGCCACCAAGTCCTTTGGCCTGGTGCTCCCCCGTCTCGATCACGGCTTTTCGCTCCAAATCGCCAGCGGCGCCCACAACGAGGCCCGCAAGCACGGCTACGACCTGCTCATCGCCAACGCCGATAACGACGATATTCTCGAGGACCATTACCTGCGCTACTTTATGGGCACGCAGATGTCCGGCGTCATGGTTCAGCCCATGGCATCCCCCGACTGGCACCCCGCCATGGCCAAGATGCCCGTGCCGATCGTCCACCTGGACATCCATTGCTCCGAGCCCGGCTACTACGTAGCGGCCGACAACGAGGCCCAGGGTCGCATCATTGCCGAACTCGCCATCGCCCGCGGCGCGCACCATATTGTCGTCGTCGGCCGAGCAGCATTTATGCAGCTCACCCTACGTGTGCTTGGCATTCACAAGGCCCTCGCTCTGCACCCCGATATCAAGATCGAAGTCATCGACGCCGGCGAATGGAATACCGCTGCCGACGGCTACGGCATCGGTGCCCAAATCGCCGAGCGCCCCGCGAACGAACGCCCCGATTTTGTCGTCGGCCTGACCGACGTGTTGGCCTCGGGCGTTATCTCGGCGCTGGTCGACAAGGGCATCTCTGTCCCCGGGCAAGTACGCGTAGCAGGTTGCGATGGCAACCCGCTCGCTTGGAGCGGATCGGTCCCGCTCACTACGGTAGCGCCCCCGGGCTACGAGATTGGCCGCAAGGGCGTTCAATTGCTCATGGAGCAAATCGAGAACAAGGCCCCAGCAAAGACCAAGCATATCCGCGTCGGCTCTACAGCGCGCACCGTCACCGCAGTCACCGCCGCCGAGGACATCAACCGCCAAGAACTGGTACGTCCGTTCCTGCTGGAACGCGCCAGCACCCAGGCAAGCAGCCAGACCGACGCCACGGCCATCAACCTCGGTGCGTATCTATAGCACGCCCGCAAGTATGCTAAGTCGCCGCTCAAGCAAAAGAGGCCCGACCATTGCCGGACCCCTTTTGTTTAAGCGCAAACGTAAGCAATTGCTCGTTTCAACGCCGCAATTGTCTAGCGCACGGCCTTGACCGCCGCCGCCAGATCGAACAACGTATCGAGCACGGCCTCGCTGCCATCCACCACGTCCTGCGGCAGCGGCACGATATCGGGGACGGCAAAGACGTGGCAGCCAGCCGTAATGCCCGAGACGCAGCCGTTGCGCGAATCCTCGACCACGGCACATTCCTCGGGAGTAAAGCCCGCGCGCTCGCAGGCGAGCAGATACATCTCGGGGTCGGGCTTGCCATGCACGACGTCCTCGCCACACGTTACCGTTTCAAACTTGTCAAAAAGACCGAATGCTTTAAGGTTGCGCTCGGCCGTAACATGGCGCGATGACGTTGCAAGGCCTACGTGATAGCCCGCAGCCAACAGCTCGTCTATGCACTCGGCAGCGCCGGCCTTAAGCTCCAGATCGGTCTTGACCATCTCGTCGCGAATCTCCTTGTGGCGGACATAGATCGCCTCGGCGGTCTCGTGGCTGCCGTAATGCTTATCGAGGATGTTCATGACATCGGGTAGCGTGCGACCGATAAACTGATGGATCAGCGCTTCATCAATCGCGAGCCCCAGCTCAGCGGCGCCTGCCTTCCAGGCCCTAATCCCCAAACGCTCGGTATCGACCAGCGTTCCATCCATGTCAAAAATAACAGCCTTGATCATATCGGTCCCCCATCGACTCTCGCTGTCGCATTGCCGCAACTCTACCGCATTTGACAACTTGTATATAACGTATATACCATATTGCACTTTCGTTACACAGATAGAAGTCTTATGGCAAGTAACGCATTAGGATTATAGTTTTCAATCGAGTACTCAACGATAAGGATCGTTTCATGATTTTAGACACCACGGCACCCGCAGAGGAGCTTCAAGACAAGCTATCGGCGCTCGAACAGCTGCTTTTGGCATACGGACGCGTCGCCATCGGCTTTTCCGGTGGTGTCGACAGCAGCTTTTTGGCCGCGGTCTGCGCCCGCATCATGCCTACCAATACCCTCCTCGTCCATCTCACCACGCCGCTCATCGGCACGCCCGAACAGACTTCGTTTGAGCAGTCCGTTGATGGGCAAGCTGATGAAGGGCCGCATTTTAAGCTCCCCGTGCTCAATCTTTCGGTGGATCAGCTGCAGCTCCCCCAAGTAGCCTGCAACGATGCCAATCGCTGCTACCACTGCAAGCACGCCGGCTTTACCGCCATCGTCAACCACGCCAAGTCGCTCGGTTTTCCCACTGTCATCGATGGCAGCAATGCAAGCGATCGCGGTGACTACCGCCCCGGCATGCGTGCGGCAGAAGAGCTCGGCGTACGCTCCCCTCTTATGGAGGTCGGCTTTACCAAGGACGAAGAGCGCGAGCTGCTGCGTGCATGGGGCTACCCCGTTTGGAACCTGCCGGCGGGAGCCTGTCTTGCCACGCGCGTTCCCACGGGCGAGAAGCTTACGCGCGAGAAGGTCGATTTAATCCGCGCCTGCGAGGATTACCTGCACGATCTTGACCTGGCACAGGTACGCGCGCGCTTGGTCGGCGGCTGCATGCATATCGAGGCCGCACCCGCAGATGTCGCCAAGATTGCCGCCCTCGGCGGTGCCGCCATCGACGACAAGGGCAAGACCCCGCTGCCCGCCGTTATCGAGTCCGCGCTGCGCGAGCTGGGCTGCGACCATATCTCCCCCGAGGTCACCCCCTACATTCACGGTGCCATGAATCAGTAACCTGTCAATAAGGGACAGGTTTGTTTTGGCAGGTTTTATCTTGTGAAAATATCGCGAGGCAGTCGCCCCTCTAGCACCCATCAAACTTCGAGAGACGATAGAGGGGCAATTCGGCTGCATCTACTTCTTCCGATAGCGGCGGTTGCGGCTCGTCGACGAACCCATTACTTCGATGAGCCCTTTATCCGCCATTTTTGGCAGATGGTAACGGACAGACGAAATTCTGACCCCCGATGCAACCGCTATTTCTCGCGCCGTCATATCCACTTCGGCGCTGAGAGCCTCCAGGATCCTATCCGCCGTCGAAGCTGACGGTTCTCTGTTCCTATCGATAATTTCGAACGTGTCTTTGCCGCATTTTGACAGGGCATGTTTATCTACAAGGTCCCCGCAGATCAGACGAATGTCATCCGAATCCCACTTCAGGGCCTCTCGTATTTTTTGAACATCGCATACGCACCCATGCTCCCGCATAAACATGAGCAATGTTTCTTCGCGATCCGTCAGCTCGGCGCCCACATGGCTCTGAATCCACGTGCGGTTTTCAGCAAGCTCCGCCCCGTGCCGGGAAAGCAGCACCGTAAACGAATCGGCCTTAACGATAAATTTCGGCCTGCCAAGCGAACGAGACTCCATCTCGCGAATCATAGCCGGGATACCAGATCCCTGGCTTTCCGCAACGGCCCCCTCGGCATGCTCTAACGGCGTCGCCCCCATTAGGCTCATGAGCTTTGGGTTTCGGCAGCGCGATTCCCCGTCTGCAAGATTGTCCACCGTCTTTCCGCCCCAAAGCCCGCCAGGGTTTTTGATCTCTATTCTGTCTGGATAGATATCGACACTCACGGCCTGCCCCACAAACATGGGCGAATATTCTCGATGGATGCAGGCATTTGCCAAGGCCTCGCGCAAAACCTCCTGGGGAACTTCCCAATCCTCCCTTCTGCCAGCGCCTTGCACTATCGTCGCTTTGCGCAAGTTTCGTCCAATCGCAGCAAGGGCATCTTCGATGCAAGCCGGAATCGGGCCATCGCACAACTGGCGGTCAATAAACCGGGGTTGCCCGGGTGCAGATTTTTCCACATCGGAATGAACGGCGACATCGATCATCAGTTTGGGATAGAACTGCTGGGGGTAAATTCCCGCCGACAGAAGCCCCGCGAGCTTCACGGCACCATCCTTTGTAGTGATATTGAGTCTGACCAGCTGCTTTTCCAGCGTATCGGCCCCGCGCAAAACGCGCGGGGTCTGCAGCCGGCGATTTGCGATAATAGACCGCACGACATCTGGATCCAAATCCTCGACCGTTGCCTCCGAAACCACCGTGCCGTCTGCATCGCTCGGAAGCAACGCACTCTGCAGCTCATATAGCTCAGCGGGTGACATCTTGATATCTTTATCATCCACGCGCTTGTAGCTACCGTTCTGCACGCCGCGCGCGCCGATATAGCAAGGCTTCGCTTTAAGCTCAAGTTCAAAGATGCGCACCAGAAGCACCTGGAGCCCGTCGACCTCGCCTCGATCAAGCTCGTACCGCGGCGCATGGGTCACCACTGCCGCTGAGCCTCCGTCTCCGATACCCGAAACAAACTGATCGCGCACCCTATCGATAGCAAAGTTAGCCGAAGGAACAAATCCTTCGGCTTCATTCAGGCCCAAAATAATGAGCCCACCCGCAGTGTTCGCAAAAGCACTCACTGTCTCCCATACGTCTGCGCTCAATTTATTCGTGCAGGCTTTAACTTCTACCGATGCGTCATCAGTCCCCCGCCTGCGAAGGCGCTCAACGATAAGGCCAAGAGGTTCATCCAGCAGCATTGGCATTCCGCCTCTCTAAAACAATAGAGTTATCTCTCTAAAGTGTAGTATATCTCTCTAACTTTAGAGAGATAAGCACCTTATTTTAGAGAGACATTTAGAGAGATGTATCGAATTCACTGTTAGATTGCCCAATGTTATCTCTTTAACTGGCTTTCTCTTTAGAGAGACATTTAGAGAGACGAGCGCGACCTCTCTAATCATGGGTTCCTCTCTTTAAAGTGCGCACATCCCAACCGTACCTTAAGCTGCGGTGAAATAACTCACGATTAACCTGCCAAAAAGGGACAGGTTTATTTTGGCGGGTTTATCTGGGGAAACGCAAAATAGCCCCACATTCACAACCGCCGCAGCTCCATATGAGGCAAATGAATCAGTAGCGTCTATCCCAAATCTTGAGTATTTGTTCGACAGAACGGCCCCTGCCGGCTCCTGCTAGACTGGTAGATTCCCAACCGTCCATCCAGGAGCCGCAATGTCGCGCAAGTTCGCCTACAAGCAAGTACTTTCCATCGGCGCCGCCGTGGTGCTGGGGTTTGCGCTGTTCACAGGGTCGCTCGACGGAGCGCCCAAGTTGTTGTCGCCGCAAAGTGATGAACAGGCGGCAGCTCTGGCCGAAAAACAAAACGAAAGTCCCAGCCGCACCGACGACGAGGCGGACCTGGTCGATCGGCTCGAATCAGGAACGGCGAGCTCCCCGGACCCTCAAAACAGCCAGGACTCTGGCGATGGCTCCGATTCCGCCGCAACCGACACCGGCGACGGCGCTTCCGCGGACAGCGCCGCCACCCCCATCGACGAGGTCGAAAACCCCGACCTCAACCGCGCCCGCGGTGTTTATCTCAGCAGCATTCCCGACTACGCCGGCAACCCCTACGTTGCCCTGCGCGCCGACAGCACGCACCCGCTCGGCACACCATCATTCACGCTCGATGAATACGAGCGCGCTACAGAAGAGGGTTGCTTTAAGAAGTTCTCCAAGCTTGACAGCCTGGGCCGCACCCGCAAAGCGCTCGCCTGCGTGGGCCCCGAATCACTCGGTCAAGGCGAGCGCGGCGATATCTCGCGTATCCATCCCGCTGGATGGCGCCAGCAGCGCTACGACTTTATTCCGGGCCAGAGCCTCTACAACCGCTGCCATCTCATCGCCTGGTCGCTCTGCGGCGAAAACGCCAACCGCAAGAATCTCCTCACCGGCACGCGTTATCTCAACGAGACAGGCATGCTGCCGTTTGAGGAGCAGATTCTCGACTACATCCGCGAGACGGGCAACCACGTGCTCTATCGCGTCACACCCATGTATAACGAAGAGGAACTTGTCTGCCGCGGCGTGCGCCTTGAGGCGCAATCGGTCGAGGACCACGGCAAGACCCTCTGCTTCCACGTGTACTGCTACAACCTGCAGCCGCACGTGCAGATCGACTACGCCACCGGCCGCAACCAGGCATCCGGAGACTAGTGCCGACCGCACCGCCCGTAACCCAAAAATGATTCGTTTTCCTCCGTCCCCATGGGATCAAAAAAGGCCGCCCTGGATTACCCAGGGCGGCCTTTTCGTCAGCGTCCACATTGCAGGCAACGCCACACGCTACTTGGCGCGACCCTCCTCATAGCGCTCGACCAGCTTGGCCTGAACGTCATAGGGAACCTGCTCATAGCCAGCGGGCTTCATGGTAAAGTCACCCGTGCCGCGCGTGATAGAGCGCAGGCGCGTCGAGTAATCCGTCAACTCGGCCAGCGGCGCCTGGGCGATGACCACGGTGTCGCCGCGCTCATCGGTCTCCATGCCCGTCACGCGACCGCGCGATGCCGAGATGTCGCCCATCACGGCGCCGGCGTAGCTCTCGGGGATAGTCACCGTGATTTCCTCGATGGGCTCCAACACCACCGGATCGGCATCGGCGCATGCCTTGCGCAGGCCGATGCGAGCCGCCGCGCGGAACGCCATCTCGTTGGAGTCGACGCTGTGATACGAGCCGTCGTACACAGCCACGCGAATGCCCGTGAGCGGGTAGCCGGCAATGATGCCGTCCTTCATGGTCTCCTGGACGCCCTTGTCCACGGCGGGAATCAGCGAGCGCGGAATGCGGCCGCCTACGACCTCATCCACAAACTCGTAGCCGTCGCTCGTGCCGTCGGGCCCAATGAGCGGCTCCACGCGTAGCCAGCAGTCGCCGTACTGACCGGCGCCGCCGGTTTGCTTCTTGTGGCGACCCTGGGCGCTCGCCGTGCGGCGGATGGTCTCGCGATACGGAATGCGGATCGGCACGCTCTTGGCGGCGACCTTGGTGCGGTCCTCCAGACGGTTGAGCAGCACCGAAACCTGCGCCTCACCAACGGCGGAGATAATGGTCTGGCCCGTCTCCTCGTCACGATCGATGCTCATGGTCGGATCGGCCTTGCATGCCTTCTCGATAAACGTGTAGAGCTTTTCTTCGTCCCCGCGATTCTCAGCCTCGATGGCGATGCGGTACTGCGAGTTGGGGAACTTAAACGCCGCAGCCTCGACCTTGCCGGTAATCGAGAGCGTATCGCCCGTCTCGGCCGCCAGCTTAGGTGCCACGATAATGTCGCCGGCATAGGCATGGCCAACCTCGGTCATGTCGCGGCCGCACATCACATACAGGTGAGCCAGACGGTCGCCCTTGCGCGTGCGCGCGTTGACCAGCTCAAGGCCCGGCTCAAGCGTACCCGTCAGCACCTTGATAAAGCTGATGCGACCCTGCTGCGGATCGGCCAGGGTCTTAAACACAAACGCCACCGGACGATCATCGTCGCTCGAAATCTTGAGCGAATCGCCGTCGATAAGCGGCATCTCGCCGTAGTCGGTCGGCGCCGGGAAGTACGTCGCGATGTCGTCCATCAGCGAGTTGACGCCCTGCTCCTTAATGCAATCGCCCGCAAAGACCGGCACAAAGATGCGCTCGGCAATCGCCTTCGACAGCAGGCCTTCAAGCTCCTCCTGCGTCAGCGTCTCCTCGCCTTCCAGGTACTTCATCATCAGCTCATCGTCGGCCTCGGCCACCAGCTCGCACAGATGGTCATGGGCCTCCTCGGCCTGGGCACGATACTCCTCGGGAATCTCCGACTCAACGGCTTCGGTGCCGTTGCAATGGCGCGCCTTCATGCGCACCAGGTCGATGATGCCGTCAAAGTCCTCGCCCTCGCCCCAGGGAAGGGTCACGGCGCCCAGGCGCGTGCCAAAGCGCTCCTGCAGCAGGTCCATCGTGGTCGCAAAGCTGGCCTCGGAGCGCGACAGGCGGTTTACGAACACCGCACGCGCCAGGCGCAGGTCCTCGGCGGCATACCAGAGCTTAACCGTCGTAGGCTGTGGGCCGGCCTCGGCATCGACCACAAACAGAGCCGTCTCGCAGACGCTCATCGCAGCAAAGGCGTCGCCGATAAAATCGGGGTAGCACGGGGCATCGAGCACATTGATGCGCGCGCCCTTCCAGTCGATCGGCGCGATGGTCGTCGAGATGGAGAATGAACGCTTGACCTCTTCGGGGTCATAGTCGAGCGTGGGCTTGGTGCCGTCGTGGCCGCCCAGGCGGGCGGTCTTGCCGGAAAGGTGGAGCATGGCCTCGGCGAGTGAAGTCTTGCCCACCCCGCCTTGGCCTACGAGCACCACGTTCCTTACGTTACCGGTCTTGGGAGCACCCATGATGACCTCCTTGCAGGGCCGCGCACAATGCGCGACGCCAACGGGGAGAGTTCGCGGTCGGTGCCATCCCGGGAGCAGCATGGTCGGCAGCCGAGCCGACTCACCCTCCAAATGTCCTATGCCACCACCCTACCCTCACGGGCGGCTGTCCATGCATACCTTTCGGCGCACGTATGAATACAGGCGGCGAGAGGAAGAGACAAGCTTGTGAGGCGATTATTGAACCCCGTCGATGCAAACAAAAAGCCGCCACAGACCGTAAGACCTGCGGCGGCTTCGCCTCAATTAATAGTTGAGTAAATGCTTGAGCCTACCCCTCGATACGGCTCAAGAACTCACGGGTACGTTGCTCTCGCGGGTGATCGATAACCTGCTCGGCCGGACCCTCCTCGACAATGCGGCCTCCGTCCATAAAGACCACGCGGTCGGCAACATCGCGCGCAAACTGCATCGCGTGGGTCACGATCACCATCGTCATATTCTGCGCGGCAAGGTCTTTAATGACACGCAGCACCTCGGCCGTCAGCTCGGGGTCGAGCGCCGAGGTCGGCTCGTCAAAGAACAGAATCTCCGGGTCGAGCGCTAGGGCGCGGGCAATACTCACGCGCTGCTGCTGACCGCCCGAAAGCTCACAAGGAACCTTGTTCTCGTTGCCCGTAAGCCCCATCTGCGCGATCAACTCGCATGCACGTGCCTCTGCCTGCTCGCGCGGACGCTTGAGCACGCGGATCGGCGCGTCGATGATGTTTTTCATCACGGTATAGTGCGGGAACAGGTTGTAATTTTGGAACACCAGGCCGAATCGCGAGCGTGCCCGCTTGGGCACATCGCCCTTCGCATAGACTGCGCCCGAACCCGCATCCGTCGCAACGGCAAGGTCACCAAACGAGAGCGAGCCTCCGTCGAGTGTCTCGAGCAGCGTGGCACACCGCAGCAGCGTGGACTTGCCGCCACCCGAAGGCCCGATAATCGCCACGACCTCGCCACGCTTTACCTCGAGCGAGATATCCTTGAGCACCTCATTGCCGCCAAACGCCTTGCGCGCGCTTTCGATTTTCATCACTGAGTTAGTCATGATAGTAGTCCAGCTTCTTTTCGGCGGCGCCCAGCAGCATCTCGACCACAAAGTTAAAGACCCAGTAGATCAACGCCGCAATCGCAAACGGCACCATGCTCACTTGCGAGGCGACCAGCGCCTTGGCCGTCGAGAACATCTCCCCCACGCCGATGGCAAACGCCAGCGACGTATCCTTGACCAGCGTGATGATCTCGTTGCCCATCGCCGGCAAAATGCGCTTGGCGACCTGCGGCATCACGATATACAGAAACGTCTGCAGACGCGAGTAGCCCAGCACCTCGGCTGCCTCGTATTGACCGCGCGGAATGGACTGCAGGCCCGAGCGATAGATCTCGGCAAAGTAACCGGCGTAGTTGATGATGAACGCTACGACGCACGCCGTCCACTTGGAATCGGGCGTGAGCGAAATGCCGAACACGTAGTACGGGGCAAAGTAGATGGCAAACATCTGCAGCATGAGCGGCGTGCCGCGCATAACCGAGATATAGATGCGCGCAATCCAGCGGAGCGGCGCGATTTTGCTCATGCGCATAAACGCCACGGGGATTCCCAGCGGAATCGACCCCAGCAGTGTCAGCACAAACAACTGCAAACTGACCAAGAATCCCTGGCCAAGCATCTGCATCATGACCTGAATAGACAACCTACCTTCTCCTTCGCAGCAACAGAACGGCTGATCTTATTCTCAAATAGGCACAGTGCCCAAGATTGCGAGCGACAAGCCCGACGAAGCGTACTTTGGTACGCGAGGAGGGTTGGAGCCGCAAGGTTGGGTGCTGTGGCTATTTGAGAACCCAGTTGTCGAAGGACAGGCCGTAGCTCGCGTACTTGTCGCAGAGGTCCTTAACCGTGCCATCCTCGTAGAGCGCCTTGAGCGACTCGGTCACGGCGTCGGCCGACTTGGTGTCGCCCTTCTTAAAGCCAACGGCGTAGTGCTCGCTGGACAGCGGCTCATCAAGCTGCGTATAGGCATCGGGCTTGGCGGCAAGCTGATACTGGGCAATCGAAAGATCGCACGCCACGGCATCGACCGCGCCGCTCTCGAGCTGCATAAAGGCCGTGTTGTACTCGCCGATCGTGTCGAGCGTGGCAAACGTCGCCGCCAGATCCTTCTGGTCACCCTCGAGCACATCCTGCGCAGCGGAATCGGTCTGGGTAATTACGGTCTTGCCGGCAAGATCGTCCCAGCTCTTGATGCCTGCATCCTTCTTTACCACCAGCACCTGCTCGTTGAGCATGTACGGCTCGGAGAACGTGTAGTCGTCCTCGCGGCCCTCCATGGTAAAGCCGTTCCAGATGCAGTTGATGGCACCCGAGTTGAGCAGCGTATCCTTGGCGTCCCAGTCGATGGCCTCGTATTTGACCTCCCAGCCCTGCTTATCGGCAACAGCCTTGGCCAGATCGAGATCAAAGCCGGTGTACTCGCCATCGTCGCCCACAAAGCCGTACGGAGGATAGGACTTATCAAAGCCCACCACGAGCTTCTTGGACTCCGCAGCGCCCTTCACATCCTTGGCCGCGGCAGAGCCAGCAGCGGAGCCCTTGCCGGCACCACCGCCGCAACCGACAAGACCAAGGCCCAGCACCGTGGCGAGCGAGCCGGCTAGACCAACAAATTGACGACGAGACATATCGGTATTCATGGTATTCCCCCTTGGTGGCACTTTAGTTAGGTAAAGTGAGTCATGTAACGTTCAGAATCATACACTTTAGTGAGATGGAGTACAAGGGAGGGATTGCCCGCCGGGTGCCGGGGCAGGGGTTAAGTTTGCTGCTCTACAGTCCTGCTCACGACGGAGAGCACATTAAGTGCTCTCCTGTTCGTGCGGAACTCGCGACAAACTTAACCCCTGCCCCGGCCCCCGGCGGGCAAACGTCGTTGGCTTATCACTGACAGGAAATGGACGCTTGCATATCGTCCGCTAGCTTGGCACGGTACAATGCTTGCAGCTTTCAATTTATTAATTAGTGGGGTTAATTCATGGCAGAATCTCGTGCGGAGCGTAAGGCTCGTCGTGCTTTGATCGAGGCGGCTGAGGGGTCGAAGGAGGAGAAATCTTCTACGAAATCCAAGTCTTCTAAAGCTGCAAAAAGCAAACCGACCAAGAGCAGAGCTAAGACCAAGCGTTCTGACTCTCGTCGAGGCGGGGATAAAGCGCCTCAGACTCGTTCCAAGCGTTCGCATAAAGATTCGGCTTCGTCTGCGCGTAAGGCTGTGGACCCCAAGTCTCCTTGTTCCATCATGAAAGCTTGCGGTGGGTGTACGGCGCTCAATCGTCCTTATAAGAAGCAGCTCGCCGCCAAGCAGGCTGCTATGGAGGAGCTGTTTGCTGAGCTCTGTGAGCGCGAGGGTATTAGCGTCGACCCCATTCGCGGTATGGGCGTCACCCTGGGCGACCCGGGTAAATATCCTGCACCGCGTGGCTTTCGTCATAAGGCTGCCACTCCCTTTGCTCCCGGTAAGGAGGGCGCTGTCCGTTGCGGTTTCTTTGAGCGCGGCACGCACAAGATCGTTGCCGTACCCGAATGCCCCGTCGAGGCACCGGGCGCCCGACAGATTCTTAACGGCATCGCGCGTGAGGCTGAGCGCCTGCGCATTCCTGCCTTTAACGAAGACAAGCATCTGGGGCTGCTTCGCTATGCCGTCGTTCGCTGCGGCTGGCGCACCGACCAGATTATGGTCACCCTCGTGACCGCCCAGCGTGACTTACCGCATGCGCAGGAGTTCTTTGAGGCTGTCGCCGCACTCGATCCGCATATCGTCACCGTTGCCCAAAACATCAACGGACGCCCCGGCAACGCCATCCTCGGCGAGGAAACCCGCATCGTGTATGGCGCCGAATGCATGCGCGACCAGCTGCTCGGCTGCGAATTCGACATCTCCCCCACCGCGTTTTATCAGACCAACCCGCAACAGACCGAGCTGCTCTATCAGCTCGCTATCGACGGCATGGATTTGCACCAGGGCGATGTGCTCATGGATGCCTATTGCGGTAGCGGAACTATCGGCCTGTGCGCAGCCAAAGCCGCCCAGGACAAGGGCATCGGCATTATGCTGCTCGGCGTGGAGCGCAACCCGGCGGGCATTGCCGACGCACGTCGCAATGCCGAGCTCAACGGCCTTACTCGCAACGCATGGTTTATGGCCGACGATGCGACCGACTATATCCTCGATGCCGCCGATAACAACGAGCGGGTCGATGTCCTTTCCATCGATCCGCCGCGCGCCGGCTCTACCTCCGAGTTCCTCGAAGCTACCTGCGCGCTTAAGCCGCGCCGCATCACCTATATCAGCTGCAACCCCGTGACTCAAGAGCGCGACCTGCATCAGCTCCTCGACGGAGGCTATCGCCTGCTCAAGATTACGCCGGTCGACATGTTCCCTCACACCGACCACACCGAAACCGTAGCGGTCCTCGAACGCCGCTAACCAACCTCAGTAGATTTTTGGGACAAGAAAGGGGGCGACCCGTCTGGGCCGCCCCCTTCGCTTGGTTTATAAATTCCGCTACATCCCCTTGCGCAGGTCGCACACGCCGGCTGCCGCCATCTCGCGCAGCAGCGTCTCGCGATCGCGCGTCACGATCAGATCCAACGGGAAGTGAATCTCATCGAGCATCTTGCGAGCGTAATCGAGCTTACCAATTGCCATGCCAATGTGCGCATCGGTCGAAACGCCAATGCCCACGCCTAGCTCAGCGCAACGCTCGGCGATCTTGCGGCATACAGCCCAATGCTCAGTGTCGACACCGTGTTCAAGACTATGGTTGTTGATCTCGATAATCTTGTGCTTGGCCTTAGCCGCCAACAGCACCTCGTCGATATCGAACGGCACGCCCGAGCGACCCGCGTGGCCCAGCATGAACACCTTGGGGTGTTCCAAGGCATTGATATACATCTCGGTCGTTTGGGCCAGCGTCGCGCCCTCAGCAATCTGCGGATTATGCACGCTTGCAACCAAATAATCCAAATTACGCGTAACCAAATCGAACAGTGAATGCTGACGGCTGTACGAATCGCCGGCGATATCGAGCGTGACAGGAGTGTCCTCGCCAAACAGGCTTCCGTCCAGCGAAACGATATCGGCCTCGGCACCACGAAGCACTAGCACGCCGCTCCAAATGCGCGGCCAGATATCCTGGTTAATAAAGAACTGGAAACTGCGCAGGTCATTGGGGCAAGGCGTAACCATCGAGCTTAAATGATCGGCGGAACCGAGCACCTGAAGGCCGCGCTCTGCCGCCCAATATACGTTCTCCTCGATGGTTGAATACGCATGCGCAGAGAACATCGTATGGGTATGAATGTCACAAGAAAGCAGGTAGGGCATCAGGTCTCCTTATCTGGCACGGCCGTCGCTTATATTCATTGTACGCATAGCCTTCGATAGTCGTAAAACCGCTCCATCCCAACGACACAACGTCCATGACAACGGGGTCCGGCTTAAAACCAAACCCCGTTTCACGTAAAACATTGTAAGCAGAGCGCTTTACTTTTGACGATACTCGTCGGCCAGCTGCTTCCAGGCGGGCAGTGAGTTGACGATAGTCTCGTAGCTCACGCAGTAGCCCAAGCGGAACCAGCCCGGCATGCCAAAGCTGTCCGAGGGAACCGCAAGCAACTCATACTTCTTTGCACGCTCGCAAAACGCATTCGCATCGGGTTCCAGCGCCTTCACCCACAGGTAGAATGCACCATCCGGCTCAACATAGGTGTAGCCGTACTCCGCTAGTGCGTCGGTAAGCGCGGTGCGGTTGCGCGCATAGGCCTCGACATCGCTCGGCTCATCGATGCAATCGATGATTACGCGCTGGAAGAGTGCCGGTGCGCATACAAAACCTAGCGTACGGGCAGCACCCGCAACAGCCGGCATCAGACGCGCTGCCTGAGGATTCGTATTGGGAACCAGGATCCACCCCACGCGCTCGCCCGGCAGCGAAAGCGACTTGGAATACGAGTAGCACACGATGGTATGCTCGTAGATCGAAGGCACCCAAGGCACCTCGGCGCCATAGACAATCTCGCGATACGGCTCATCCGAGATAAGCATGATCGGGTTCTCGGGATCGCGCTTGGCGTTGACCTCGCACAAAACATTGGCCAGTCGCGTCAGCGTGTCGCGCGTATATACGGCGCCGGTCGGGTTATTCGGAGAGTCAATGATGACGGCCGCCGTCTTATCGCTGATCGCCTTGAGCACGTTGTCCACGCTCAGCTGGAACGTATCTTCATCGGCGAGCGCCTCAACACACGTACAGCCGGCCTTCTCAATCCAAACGCGATACTCCGGAAAGTACGGGGCGATAACAATAACCTCGTCGCCCGGGTTCGTAACGGCGTTGAGCGTGCAGGTGAGCGAAGCCGCGGCACCCACCGTCATAAATACGTCTTTGCCCTCATAGCTCGTGCCAAAGCGGCGGTTGAGCGATTCGGCCACAGCGGCACGACATTGCGGCAGGCCCGGTGCGGGCGTGTAGCCGTGCAGCTGGTCGCTCGGCAGCTCCAGGGCCTTCTTAATCGACTCAGCCACAGCAGCGGGCGCCGGAACGCTCGGATTGCCCAGCGAAAAATCGAATACGTTTTCCGCACCGACCTGCGCCTTGCGCTCAAGGCCATAGCTAAAAATCTCACGGATGATGGAGCTTTCCGCGCCGCGAGCATACATAGTTTCGTTGATCATCTGTTCCCCTTTCGCATAGGCGCTATTGTACGCTTTAGCCGAGCAAAGTGCCGCAGCAATGTTGATTGGGGACAGACTTAAATGCGTGAAAACGCTCATTTAAGTCTGTCCCCAATCAACAGACGGCCCTATATCGCTCAAAAAAAGCCTCCGCAGGTTTCCCCGCGGAGGCTTTCGCCACAAAGACTATTTGTCGGCGTCGGTGTCGGCATCGGCATCGACGACGGCACGGTCATCGGCGGCATCATCGGATGCGGCCTCGGCATCCTCCTGCATGGCCGCCTGCGCAAAGGCCGCGGCATCAGCCGCCAGCTCCTCCTCGCTCATACGAGGCGCGCGCTTCTTGGACGGCATGCCGGCCGCCTTGGCATTGCGCTCCTCCTTGGCTGCTAGGATATCGCCCTCGCGCTCAAGGTAGACATCCCACTCGTTGTCGAGCAGGGCATTCACGGCATCGCCCTCGACAGTCTCGCGCTCAAGCAGCACCTTCGCCATCAGATCGAGCTGATCGCGACGGGCATCCAAGATCTCGACCGCACGACGATGGGCCTCGCGCATGATGCGCTGAACCTCGATATCGATGCGGCGCGCCGTCTCCTCGGAGTAATCCTGGTGATCAGCGTAATCGCGGCCCAGGAATACCTGATGCTGCGCCTCACCAAACACCTGCGTTCCAAGCTCCTCGCTCATGCCCAGGCGCGTGACCATCTCGCGCGCCATCTTGGTCGCGCGCTCCAGATCGTTGCTCGCGCCCGACGTGATGTCGTCGCACATGAGCTCCTCGGCAACGCGACCGCCCAAGAACACGGCAAGCTCGTCGAGCATCTCGTTCTTGGTCTTGAGGAAGTGGTCCTCCTGCGGAAGCTGCAGCGTGTAGCCCAGGGCCTGACCGCGGCTGACGATCGAGATCTTGTGGACCGGATCGGAGTGCTCCAGGATATGGCCCACCAAAGCGTGACCGCTCTCGTGGTAGGCAATCGTGGTGCGCTCGGCCTCGGTCATCACGCGACCCTTGCGCTGCGGTCCGGCAATCACGCGCTCCATCGATTCCTCGACCTCGTCCATCGAAATCACGGAACGATGGCGGCGGGCAGCCAACAGTGCAGACTCATTGAGCAAGTTCGCCAGGTCGGCGCCGGTAAAGCCAACGGTCATCTGGGCGAGCTTCTCAAACTTAACGTCCTCGTCCATCGGCTTGTTCTCGGCATGCACGCGCAAGATCTGCTCGCGGCCCTTCACATCCGGACGGTCGACCGTAACCTGACGGTCAAAACGACCGGGACGCAGCAGCGCCGGATCCAGAATGTCGGGGCGGTTGGTGGCGGCGATCAGGATGACCGACTCGCTCTCCTCAAAACCGTCCATCTCGACCAGCAGCTGGTTGAGCGTCTGCTCGCGCTCGTCGTGACCGCCGCCCAAGCCGGCTCCGCGCTGACGTCCCACGGCATCGATCTCATCGATGAAGATGATCGACGGGGCCTGGGACTTGGCCTCCTTAAAGAGGTCACGCACACGGCTGGCGCCGACACCTACGAACATCTCGACAAAGTCGGAACCCGAGATGCTAAAGAACGGCACGCCCGCCTCGCCGGCAACGGCCTTGGCCAGCAGCGTTTTACCGGTGCCCGGAGGGCCAACCAGCAAAACGCCACGCGGGATCTTGGCGCCCAGCTTGCGATAGCGATCCGGATCGCTCAAAAAGTCACGGATCTCCTCGAGCTCCTCGACTGCCTCGTCCACGCCGGCAACGTCTTCAAACTTGACCTTGGGGCGCGTGGCCTCGTTGGTCTTGGCGTTGGTCTTGCCAAACTGCATGTTCCTGTTGTTGGCACCCATCATCTGGCGCATAAAGTAGAACATGATGGCGATAAGGGCGATCGTCGGAAGCACACTCATCGCCAAGTCGCCCCAAAAATCGGGATCGTTGGTGTTGACGATGTACTTGGTATCGGGGTGCTCCGCCATGAGCTCGGCAAGCGAATCGGAGCCGACATAGGTCGAGGAGAAGCTCTTGAGCTCGCTCGTATCGCCCTTGTCCTTCTTCGTCTTCCAGTAATGACCCGTCACGCTTCCGTCTTGAACCGTATAGGTCAGATCTTCGACGCGATCCTGCTTGATGGCGCTCACCATCTCGCTCGTCGCGAGCTTTACGGTATTGCTGGAATTGGCAAAGCCGGAGCCCATGTTAAAGAAGGCGTAGCCCAGGAGCGCGCAAGCCAAAATAAAATACAGCCAGCCCGTACGCGTGGGCTTCTTGCCTCCGGGCATCCCCGGGATCTTAGGCTCCCGGGGAGTCTGGGAATTGTTATCGTTACGGTCGTCGGGCATCTTACGAATAAACCTCCGGTTTCAAAATGCCCAGATACGGAAGGTTACGATAGCGCTCGGCATAGTCGAGGCCGTAGCCCACCACAAAGGCATCGGGGCAATGGGTTCCAACATACTTGGGCGTGATGGCCGAGACGCGGTCCTCAACGTCCTTCCACAGGAAGGCGGCGACCTCCAGAGAAGCGGGCTTGCGGCTCTCGAGGTTCTTCATCAGATACTTGAGCGTCAGGCCCGAGTCCAGAATGTCCTCGACGATCAGCACGTCGCGACCGCGGATGTCGATATCCAGGTCCTTAATGATACGCACGATACCCGAGGACTTCACACCGTCGCCGTAGCTCGAAACAGCCATGAAATCGATGTTGGTCGGCAGCTCGATCTTACGCATCAGGTCGCCCATAAAGACCACGGCGCCGCGCAGGACCGCAATCAGCACCAGATCCTTACCCGCGTAGTCGCGCGTAATCTCCTCGCCCAGGCGAGAGACGATACCGTCGATATCCTCCTGCGTGAACAGAACCTTCTCGATATCCGGATGTTGAGAAGCCATGACAACCCTTTCTTGTGCTTATCGCCCACACACCGCCGTATGGACGCGAACTACACATTCTAGCAGCGCACGGGGTAAATTTACCAGCCCGTGCGCCATCAGCGCGGGAATACCGTCAACGTCGCACAGAATAGCAGGCGTGGGACGCTATTCCGCATCGACCACGCGGAGCAGATATGCCACGCGCGTTGCGGCCGTGCACTTAAAACGCTCGTCCGCGCGAACTCCGGCGACCCACACCACGGCACCCCCCGGCGCCGTCCTCACCATGGGCACGCCGGCGCGCTCGGAAACGGGAATGCGAGCCTCACCTAGCAAATCGGATACTTTCTTGCTTCGGCCACTCATCCCTAACGGGCACATCACGTCTCCCGGCGCGGGACCGTCCACCCACAGGCGCGCCAATCGCGCCTCGGCAGGGATCTCGCCACGCGAGCCCGCCAGGATCCGCTCACTATCGCTGTCGGCAAAACCCAGGGCAGCCGCGTCTACCAAAGCTGTCACTTCCCCGGCAGCCGCAAGCTCACGGGCGCGGCGCACGATATCGCATCCCGGCTCAACAGCCATCGGTTCTGTGACCAGCATACGTCCCCCGCCCAACGGCAAACGACCGGGTACGGTAACCCAGTCCGCGACCAGGCCCTCGCGAGCCGCCGGCGCCTTAAACGCCAGCATGCCAAACTCAATGCGTGCGTCAATCCCCGCCGGAAGCGTGACCGAGCCGGTGCCCTCGGCAACGCAGGAAAGGACTCGCTCCACATGTCGCATCTCGGGACGAGCGTCCGGATCGATGCGCTTAATCGCCAGTCGCACGATGCGCCGCGCGATTACCACCTCGGCCGCAGCCAGGCGCCTGGCATCGAGCACCAGCGCACCCGCTGCCTCTTTGCGCAAACAGCTTCGAAACGCCTGTGCCGAAAGCTGAGACAAAAACGCGTCCTCATCGCCTAAGATCTCGCAGGCGGCGCCAATCGTCTTGCAGACGCTCGCGTTGCGCTGCGCCACCACTGGCATTACTCGATGGCGCACGTAGTTTCGCAGATACGAGATATCCTCATTGCTCTCGTCTTCACGCCACGGCTGACCATGTACCTGTAGATAGCCCACGAGCTCGCCATGAGTTAGGTCGAGCAAGGGACGTACCACGATATTCCTCCGGCGAGGAATGCTCGATAGGCCAGCGGGCCCCGAACCCTTAATCGCGTTCATCAAAAACGTTTCCGCGCGATCCGAAGACGTGTGCGCGGTGCAGATACGAGCCGCCGTTCGCGGTGCCCCCGTCTGGGCGCAGAGCTCGCGAACATACCTCCGCGCCGCGGCATAGCGCACTTCGCGGGCCGCGGCCTCAATATTGCCCGACTCCCCATCAAAATAAGCGTGCTCCACGCACAGCGGTAAACCATATTTCGCGCAGAGCTCACGCACAAAGGCCTCGTCGCCATCGGACGCCTTGCCGCGCAGATGATGGTTTACATGCAGCACATGCAGGCGCTCGCGAGCAATGGGGGCAACACCGCGCCCGTCTTGGATATCCAGCTTTGATGTGCACGCCATAAGAAGCAGTGCCGTCGAGTCCGCGCCGCCTGATACCATGAGCACGACAGGAGCAGCCTGCTGCCTCGTTCGGGTCTCATCGACTGCCCCAGGCACGGCATGGTGTCCATAATGCTGAGATACCGTAGGCATTTGCTTCCTCCTCTATTCGTCCGCACCCATTGTATCCTTTGGAATCTTATGTCTCGTCTGCACCTTCATATCCTCGGCAGTGGCTCTAAAGGCAACTGCGCGCTCATCGAGGGCCCGCAGGGGCTCATTATGGTCGATGACGGACTGTCTCGCCGCGAGACATTAAAGCGCATGGCAGAACTGGGGCTCTCGGCTGACAACGTCTCGGCTCTTCTCATTACTCATGAGCATAGCGATCACATCAAGGGCCTCGATGTCTGGTGCAAGCACTGGCACGGCCCCCTCTTTGCCAGCAGGGGCACTCTTTCGAACAAAGAAAATCTTTCGCATCTGCCTGTCGAGGAATTCGATCCCGGTGACACCCTTTCCATTGCCGGCATCCACGTGCAAACCTACTCAACATCACACGATGTCATCAATCCAGTCGGCTATCGATTCAATGCTCTCGATGATTCCATCGGCTTTGCCACCGACACCGGAGAGCTATCGAGCCAAGCCATGAACACCCTCAAAGATTGTCGAGTCCTCGCGCTCGAAAGCAACCATGATGTGACCATGCTACGCGAGGGAGAATATCCCCGCTTTCTTCAGGAGCGCATCCTGTCTGCAAGGGGACACCTCTCCAATGGCCAAGCCGCCGAAGCCGCGCGCGCACTTGTTACCGATCGCACCGAACAGCTCATTGCCATGCATATCAGCCAAGATAACAATCGTCCGAGCCTTACCGTCAAAAGCTATGCCAAAGCTCTGGCCGCAACCCTGGATGACGAGGTCGGCAGCTCCGCAACCCTTCTCCAAGGATCGCGAAAACTTTCGATACGCCCTGCGAGTCAGTATCAGCCGGCAACCATTCAATAGACTGTCCTAGACAGCAAAAGGGGCCGAGAATCGCTTCCCAGCCCCTTTTGCTGTCTTTTAATAGCGCAGAACACCAACGAAGTTAGTCGATGGAGATCTTCGTAACGTTCTTCTTCTCGACGATCTTGGGAACCGTAACGGTCAGGATGCCGTCAGCGTACTTAGCCGAGAGGCCCTCGCTCGAAGCGTCCTTTAGATACACGCCACGCGTCGCGCTGTACGAGTTGAACTCCTTCTGCAGAAAGTTCTTGCCCTCGTTCTCCTCGTCTTCCTCGACATTCACGCTAATGGACAGACGGCCCTCGTTAAGCTCGACATCGATATCGTCCTTGGCGACACCGGTCAGATAGGCCTTGACCTCATAGCCGTCGCCCTTATCCTCAACGTCAACGGGAAACGCCTTGGAAGCAATCGAGTTGTTTGCAAGGTCGGTCATATCATCAAACAGATCGAACAGCGAGCTAGCAGAAGGACGAACGCCAAAAACCGAACGATAAGGAACCATGCTTGCCATGTTTACCACTCCTTTTAGGACTGCCGAGCCATCTTCTAGGTGACTGGGACTTCTTTTGACGCTCTTATATATGCCCACACAGGGCTTATATATACATCGACTATAAAGTTTTTTGAGTCCAGTACTATTAGCATATCTAAGTGTGTGTGACTCAGGTTTTAATAAGGTTAAGGTTCTTTGAACCAGAGCTTAAATAACAAGTATGTTCGCAGCTACAAATAACAAGGGGCTTACAATGAGCGCGTACACGTTGTGGGTAACGAGCTAAAGGGCATCATGGACGACCAAAACCAGAACAATATGTTTATGCCGACGCAGGGCGAAGATACTTCTACGCAGCCGCCACGGTTCTATCGCCCCCACATCTCGCAAGAGCCCATTAATGATCCGGAGCCCGAATATGTGACGAGAAATCGATATCAAACGCTCGAGGATGCCCAAACGGGACGTAAACATATGGGCGTCGCCTCGGGAGACCCTGTATATCTGAAAGACGCACCATTATCTAAAAACAGCACAGCTAGTGAGGAGCCACTGAAAGCATCCGCCGCTCATCAACAAAGAGGTCCACGACCCAAGCAAACCTTGACGCATTCGGCTCGCTATCTCGAAACGCCAAAACAGGGAAAATCAATCTTCGTTTCATCAAGTAAACGACGCAAGCAGCATCGACTGACAATCCTGCTTTTGATCATTGTGGCCATAGCAGTTGCCCTTGTTATTCGATTTATCTTCTTTAAATAAGGGCTCAATACCAAAAACGATAAGATCGTCTCGTGTAATTGAGTCATTTACGCCCCGTAAACGCAAAAAAGGGGGAGGCCGCGAGGCCTCCCCCTTCTCAGTTCAAGCGTACGG
>OHYB01000242.1_pt1 | contig 30993 bp, 19 predicted proteins | sample 1580181 | NCBI WGS metagenome assembly OHYB01 (sample SAMEA3882510, study PRJEB24775) | human gut metagenome | biome: human-associated habitat; feature: intestine environment; material: feces | place: Netherlands | collected 2009/2010
CCGGCGACAGGCAGCACACGCCTCACGGGCTGGTTTTTCAAGGCGGCAGGGGAGGGTGGCTGCTCGGGAGTTTGGGTGTAAATGTTGGGTTGAGTGGTCTGCCGGGAATGCGATGAGGCATCAGCGCTGCGCTGGATGCCTGGGAGGAAAGGCTGAGTTTCCGGTTGTCTGAGGCGCTTCGCTGTCGGCTGGTAGAGCAATGTGATATGGTTTATAAAAAATGCCGGTGGGGGTTACTCCACCGGCAGATCTCTGTGTTCTACGCTGGTGGAGAATACGATCTGTGTTTTGGTGCGGCCGAACTGCTGGAGTTCGTTGATGAAGTGGTCCAGTTCCATGGTGGAGCGGAAGGCTACTTCGATGAGCATGGAGTAATCGCCGGTGACGCAGTTGCATTCGATGACGTTTGGGATGGACTGGATGAAGGGATAGAAGTCTTTTTTTTGGTTGGGTTCTACTTCCAGGTTGATGAATGCTTTTATATGATAACCGAGAAATACCGGGTTGATCTGGGCATGGTAGCCTGTGATCAGCCCGTTTTTTTCGAGGTGTTCGATCCTGGCGGAAACAGCGGGGGATGAGAGAAAGACTTCCTTTGCGATTTCCTTTACCGGGGTGCGGGCGTTTTTCTGAAGCATTTCGATGATCTTTCGGTCGATGTTGTCGAGTTTGTGTTCCATGTAGAATGTATCCTTTCGATGAAAAATGTTATTTGTAACTGGTACAGAGCTGCGTAGGGAAGTGGATTGAAAATAGGTATTTCTGTATTGATTATACTGCGTGTGTTATCACAACACAAGAAACGACTTAATAAAAATAAGAAAAATAAAAGAAACTCTTAAAAAGATTAATATAAACTATTGAAAAACACGGATAATCATGGTTTTCCCTTAAAAGTATTTACAAGCCACAAAGAAAGTGTTAGTTTCTTAGGCATCAGAAAACAGCTGCTGATAAAAATGAAAATAACAAAATGATTTGTAAACAGTGAATATCCGTCGGACTGAAAAAATGAGATCAGAGGGCGGAGCAAATCAGATGTGCACAGGATCAGAAGAAAGAAGAGGGATGACAAAATGACAACAGAAACAAGACTGGAAGCAGATTCGATCGGAACTATGGAAGTGCCTGCAGAGGCTTATTACGGAGTTCAGGCTTTAAGGGCAAAACAGAATTTTCCTATTACAGGTACAAAGCTTCATCCGGTATTTATCAGGAACCTGGCACAGATTAAAAAAGCAGCAGCTATCACTAATAATAATGCAGGGCTTCTTCCGGAGGATAAGGCAGACGCCATTGTCAGAGCCTGTGATGAAGTGATCGCAGGAAAATTGGCTGAGGAATTTATCGTAGATGCCATTCAGGGTGGTGCCGGAACCAGCGCAAATATGAATATGAATGAGGTGATCGCAAACAGAGCCGGTGAGATCCTCGGATGTCCGAAGGGAAGCTATAAAATGGTCCATCCAAATGATCACGTAAACATGGCACAGTCCACCAATGATGTGATTCCGACGGCCGGTAAGCTTACCGTTCTGGATCTTCTTGCACCTCTGGAAAAAGCACTGGTAAGACTTGAGAAGGAGCTTGCAAAAAAGGCAGAGGAGTTCGATGATGTGATCACTATGGGACGTACACAGCTTCAGGATGCAGTTCCGATCCGTCTTGGTCAGGTGTTCCACGGTTATGCGTCTATGGTTTCCAGAGACAGGAAACGTATCGAAAAGGCTCACAGGGAAATGTACACCGTAAACCTTGGAGGAACTGCAGTGGGAACTGCTATCAACGTTTCCGATTCTTATTTTTATAAGATCGTGCCAAATCTGGAAAAGCTTACAGGTTATCCGCTGAAACAGGCCGAGGACCTTTTTGACGCAACAGAAAATCTGGACGGTTTTGTTGCCGTATCCGGTGTAGTAAAAACCTGTGCGGTGGATCTTTCCAAGATGTGCAACGATCTTCGACTGATGTCTTCCGGCCCGAAAACCGGATTTGGGGAGATCAATCTTCCAGCAAAGCAGAATGGGTCTTCCATCATGCCAGGTAAGGTAAATCCGGTCATTCCGGAGGTAGTAAGCCAGGTCGCTTTCCACATCGTAGGACATGATACCACCATTACCATGGCGGCAGAAGCCGGACAGCTGGAGTTAAATGCTTTTGAGCCGGTTGTATTTGGTAATCTTTTTGAATCCATTACGACTCTGGAAAAAGCAGTGGATACATTGAGCGTAAACTGCATCACAGGAATCACCGCAAACCGCAAACATTGCAAAGACCTGATGGAAAGCAGTGCAGGAATCGCAACGGCTCTCTGCCCGCATATTGGCTACAAGGCGTCTGCAACCATCGCAAAAACTGCAGTAAAAACTGGCAAGTCTGTCCGGGAACTTGTTCTGGAACAAGGGATCATGACTGAGAAAGAGCTGGAAGAGGTTCTTGATCCGTATCTGATGACAGAAGTCGGAGAAGAGCGGAAAGAGGATGAAGCAAGAAGGAAAGCCTGCTGAGAAAGTTATCTGTACCAACGTATGACGGGAACGTCTGATGCAGCAATTCATTTCAGAGCAGCTGAACCTGATGCGGGATTTTATGGAAATGCTATAGGCAGATCAGGAATGAGATATCAATGAGTATTATAAGGAGACTTGCCACAGTGCAGGTCTCCTTTTATAATGGAAGAAACGCGATAAGAAAAGAAGGGAAAGATACATGCTTAAACGAACAGCCATCCGGGCACTTTGTAATACAACGGCATATCAGAGAGGTCTTGATATTTACCGTACCGGAAAGAGGATCCAGTCGCTGGATATTAAGTCGGAAGGAGCTGTGGATAAAATATCTGCAGCAGTGAAGGGAAGTGGGCGTAATGTATACAATACAGGCTTTCAGTATGATACAGAAGCAGACCGCATAAAAGAAGCATACTGTGACTGCCCGGCCTTTCGCAGCTATTCCGGAATCTGTAAGCATTGCGTGGCAGTGCTTCTGGAATATGGAGACCGTAAGGCCTATGAGCGTGTGGAAATCCGCAGACAGCAGGATGAGGAACAGAAGCAGGCAGAGTTATTCAGCGGAACAGCATTTCCGGCTGCTTTATCCGGACCAGGGCAGCCTGCAACGAAAACCACCGTTGAGCTGAAAAGCCTCCTTAATCGCCAGCTATACAGCCGTATGCTTCCGTTTTCCGGGGATCCGTATTTTGGCAGGGTGGAGCTGGAAACCTGCCTGAAATTTAATTCTGTGAGAAATTGTTTTACCGTGGAATTCCGCGTTGGCTGTGAGAAAAAATATATCCTCAAGGATGTGTTGGCCTTTGTGTGGAATCTGGATCATAATGAGAAGGTTTCTTATGGAAAAAATCTGGAATTTATCCATTCCGATGAAGCCTTTTCAGAAGGATCCAGAAGCGTGCTGGCCTTTATCCGGGAATGGGTCGAGAATCATCACGGCACTTACATGTCCAGATATGAACAGCTGAAGGATATAGCTGTGGAAAAGGTGAGGGATCTTACCGTTGACAGAAAAGAACTTGAGGATCTGCTTCTTATACTTGGCGAAAAAAGTTTCAAGTTCAAAATGAACAATGATCCGGAGACAACATGGCATTCTGTCAGAGAAATTCCGGACAGGACGCTGATGATCCGGAAGAAGGATCAGGGGTTATCTCTTGAGATCGCGCCGGTATACAGTGTGACAGGCATACGGTATCATATGTATTTTGATAATGCGAAGGTATATCTGGTTTCCAGGCAGGAGCTTGGAGCAGTGGAGGAATTTGTTACCTGTCTGGAGCGGCTTCCTGCAGGCCGAGGCTTTATTGATGAACCGGATGTGCCTGCGTTTGTGCGTGAGCTGCTTCCTTCCCTGAAAAAATTTTTTCACTGTGATCTCAGGGATTTCCCGGAAGAAACAGGTCTTGAATGCTACAAGGCTGCATATGAGATCTATCTGGATGCGCCGGAGCGTGACTGGATCACCTGTAAGGCATTTTCTGTTTACGGGAAGGATAAATTTTCGGTTTTTGACCGAGATGTGTCTGCCCGCACCAGGGATATTCCGGGAGAGCTTGGTGTGTTTGCGCTGCTGTCAAAATATTTTAACGGATATGATGACCAGCGGATGGAGCTGGCATTGGATTGTCGTGCCGAGGAACTGGAATCTTTGTGCAGGGAAGGTTCAGGGAAACCTGACAGTGTGAAAGATTCCGAAGAAAAGCTCTATCAGCTTCTTACTGAAGGGATCCCCGCCATGCAGAAAGTTGCAGCTGTCTATATTTCCCAGTCCATCAAACAGATGCGGGTGACAAAGCTGCCAAATATCCGTCTTGGCGTTTCTCTGTCAGCCGGACTTCTGAACCTGGATCTGGATGTGGAGGGGATGGATCAGGCGCAGCTTTTTGATATTCTTTCCAGGTACGATCGCAGGAAAAAATATTTCCGCCTGAAGGATGGCAGCTTTCTGGATGTTTCCGATGGTCAGCTCAGGGAGCTTTCTGCTCTGAAAAATGGACTGCAGATCAGTGATCGTGAACTGAAAAAAGGAAAAACTCAGGTTCCGGCCTATCGTGCTATGTATCTGGACAGTCAGCTGAAGGGCGGCGATCTGATCAAGGTAGAGAAGGACAATGCCTTTCGTGCGTTGATCCGGAACATGCAGACAATGGAAGAACATAAATTTCAGATTCCCAGGGAGCAGGAAAAAATCCTCCGGGGCTATCAGAAAGAGGGCTTTTACTGGATCAAAACTCTGAAGCATAATCAGTTTGGAGGGATCCTGGCAGATGATATGGGACTTGGAAAAACCCTCCAGGTGATCACATTTCTCTGGTCAGAATTTCAGGAATCTGCGCCGGGAGAAAACAGACGTGCCCTTGTGATAACGCCTGCTTCGCTGGTGTTTAACTGGATGAACGAGATCGAACGTTTTGCGCCGGGACTTCCGGCTACCGTTGTGACTGGTGATGTGAAGGAGAGGAAAGCACTGATCAAAAATGCGGGAGAACGGGAGGTTCTGATCACCTCCTATGACCTTCTGAAACGGGATCTGAAGGCTTATCAGAACCTGGATTTTGCTGTGCAGATCATTGATGAGGCGCAGTATATCAAGAATCACGGAACTCAGGTGGCAAAGGCTGTGAAAGAGATCCGGTCGGAATTCAGGCTTGCGCTGACCGGTACACCGGTGGAGAACAGACTCAGTGAGCTGTGGAGTATTTTTGATTTTCTGATGCCGGGATTTTTGTATTCTTATGAGAAATTCCGCAAGGAAATAGAGCTTCCAGCTGTGCAGTACAGCAATTCCGATGCGATGGAGCGTCTGCAGAAAATGATCCGTCCTTTTGTGCTGCGGAGATTGAAGAGGGATGTGCTGAAGGATCTTCCGGATAAGCTGGAAAAAGATATGTTTTCCCCGTTGGAAAGCGAGCAGAAGGAACTGTATGAGGCCCATACGGAACGGCTTCGCCTGATGCTTGGGATGCAGTCGGATGCGGAGTTTCGCACTTCTAAACTGCAGATCCTTGCAGAGATCACGAGGCTGCGGCAGATCTGCTGTTATCCGGGACTGGTATATGAAGGATACAAAGGGAATTCTTCTAAGCTGGAGATGTGCATGGAGCTGGTTCAGAATGCGGTGAACGGCGGACATAAGATCCTGCTTTTTTCCCAGTTTACTACCATGCTGGATGTGCTGGCTGTCCGTCTGAAAAAAGCAAAAGTTTCTTTTTATATGTTGACCGGATCGACTTCCAAGGAAAAACGGGCGCAGATGGTACATGCATTTAATGAGGATGATACTTCTGTTTTCTGCATTTCTCTGAAAGCAGGAGGAACAGGCCTGAATCTTACGGCAGCTGATATTGTGATCCACTACGATCCCTGGTGGAATCTTGCCGTGCAGAATCAGGCAACAGACCGTGCCCACCGCATCGGTCAGCAGAACGTTGTCAGTGTCTACCGCCTCTTTATGAAAGACACCATAGAAGAACGAATCCGGGCTCTTCAGGAAAGAAAACGGGAACTGGCTGATGAGATCTTAAGCGGCGAGGGAATCGACCAGGCTTTGATCAGCAGAGAGGAAGTACTGGAGCTGCTAGGCAGGTAAAATTCTTAACCGAATCAAGTAAGTTCCCTGCTTCAATTACGAAAAGCAATACGCGGTGAGGGGACTTGCTTGTATCGGGAAGAATGCAGGCTGTGAATATCCGCCTGACTCAACAAAAACACCCCCGATGGAAATCGCGTGTGTAAATCACATACGATATCCGTCAGGGGTGTTTTATTTTATGCAAAAAACTTATCGTACAGACCAAAGAAGAAGATAAACAGAATGATCAGCGGCAGGATATAAGTGATGTATCCGCGCATCCATTTCCGGATCTTCATGCCTTTTCCGGTGTTGGCTTCTTTTGTGAAGTTTTCCCAGCCCCAGCCCCGTTTGGAAACACAGAAAAGCAGGTATACAAGAGAACCAAGCGGGAGCAGAATATTGCTTACCAGAAAATCTTCAAGGTCGAGAATTGCGCCGCCGAATACCTTGAGCCAGTCCCAGGACCATACATTGTATCCAAGTACGCATGGCAGAGACAGAAGGATGATGGCGATGGCATTTACAAGACTGGATTTTTTTCGGCTCCAGCCGGTAAGCTCCATACCGCAGGAAATAATATTTTCAAATACAGCCAGGATGGTAGAGAAAGCTGCAAATGACATAAAGATGAAGAACAGGCTTCCCCAGAGTCTTCCAAGCGGAATGTGGTTGAAAATATTCGGCAGTGTGATGAAGATCAGGCTCGGTCCGGAAGTCTGGTCAACATTGAATGTGAAACATGCCGGGAAAATAATAAGTCCGGAGGTGATCGCAACAAAAGTATCCAGAAGCGCAATATTCATGGATTCACCAAGCAGTGCATGATCTTTTCCGATGTAGCTTCCGAAGATAGCCATAGCACCGATACCAAGGCTGAGAGTAAAGAATGCCTGGTTCATAGCACCGGTAATGGTAGAAATAATACCGATCTCTTTCATACGCTCGAAATCCGGGATCAGGTAGAATTTCAGTCCCTCTTTGGCACCATCCATGGTAAAACTGTTGATGGCAAGAACAACCATGATCACCAGAAGAGAGATCATCATAACCTTGGTAACTTTTTCAAGTCCGTTCTGAAGACCGCGGGAGCAGACAAAAACACCTGCAATAACAACAACGATCATCCAGAATCCCATAGTAACGGGCTGGCCAAGCATGTTGGTAAACTGACCTGCAACACCGTCGGAATCAAGTCCCTGGAATTTACCGGTGGCTGTCATATAGAAGTAATTCAGCATCCAGCCTGTAACAGTGGTGTAAAACATCATCAGGAGATAACATCCGATCAGAGTGATATATCCATGGATGTGCCATTTCTGTCCTGGTTTTTCCAGTGCGTAATATGCTTTGACAGGACTCTTCTGGCTGGCACGTCCAACAGAAAACTCCATAGTCATAACAGGAAGTCCAAGAAGGGCCAGGAAGATCAGGTAAAACAGTACGAATGTGCCGCCACCGCCCTGTCCGGCCATGTAAGGGAATTTCCAGACGTTTCCGATTCCGATGGCACAGCCAGCAGAAATCAGAATGAATCCCAGACGGGATCCAAGTTTTTCTCTTTCTTTCATAACTCACCTCATTATTGCAGTATGGTAAACTGCTATTTGTATAAAGTCGCAGGTTTTATCTTAACACATTCCGGGATATTGCACAATAAAAAGAACTTGCATTTTACATAAAACATATGTTAGAGTAAAATGTAATTTTAATGAGATGAAGCGGTGAAACGTTACGCTTTAATTAGATGAAGATCATATGCCGATAGAACCTGGATAACTGTTCTTTTCAGTCAGGGATACAAAGTTTTTTGGAGAGATTCCGTAATATTTCCGGAAACATTTGCTGAAATATCCGGAATCAGAAAATCCGCATAAAGAAGCTACATTTTGAATGGAAGGGCTGTCTTCCAGAAGAAACTGTCTGGCTTTTTTCATGCGGCAGACATTGATATAAGAGGTAAGTGTAACTCCGGATTCCTGACTGAATACAGCAGAGAGATGCTGGGGATTGACAAAAAAATGGGAAGCAATAGTTTCAAGACGAAGATCCGTCTGATTAAAATTCAGACAGATATATTCCTGAACCTGGGACACAAGAGCTGACTTCCGCGGATCTTTTTCATCAGCAAGGGAATCCAGAACTGCTTTGCAGGTAGACTGGAGCAGTTGTTTTAATTGCAGGGCACTCTGGCAGTTCTGGTAAGTATTCAGGGCGTTTTCCAGAAGAGGAAAAAGTGTTTCACGCTGACTGCACTCCGTGATAAAACCGTCAAGTACAGTAAGAAAAGCAGCAGCTACACTCCAGGTCTGCCGGATATGGATTTTTTTGGTGATGATATCGTTGAAATATTCATCAATATATTTACAGAGAGCCGGTGAATTTTGCTGGCGCAGAAAGATCAGGATATCATTATAAACCAGAGGCTTTAATGTAAAATCACCGGAATGGGACTGGGGCGTGAAATAAAGAAATCCGGAAGAAGACGCAGTTCTGTTATGAAAAACAGAAAGAGCCTCTTCATAGGAATAGCGGATTCCTTCCACGCCTTCATGAGGTGTTCCACAGCAGAAAAAAGTGGAAATCTGTGCGATATTATCATATATCCCGGCAAGTCTGAGACAGGATTGTTCCAGATCGGTAAAAGAAAAATCAGAGCTTTTTTCCATGATGATATACTGTCTCATCTGAGAATAGTCAATGTAAATAAGCTCTTTGCACACAGGCTGTAAGATTTCCCTGCATATATTTTCCAGGATGGTGTGGAGCAGAGAAAAATCACCTTTTTCATCCCATATTTCCGGATTGGCATTGTGGATCTCCATAAGAATGGTAAGATAATCGGAAGTTTTATGAATCGGAATTTTTTCCAGATCATCCGGGGAAATGGTTGTTCCGCTGATCACCTTCTGGAAGAAATTAAGCTGCATTTGCCGTGTATACAGATCGCGGAACTGAAAATAATTATTCACATAACTGTTTCTGGAATTTTCCTGATCGATCTCGTCACTTACTTTCTGGAGTGTCTCCATAAGCTCCCGGTGATCCAATGGCTTCAGGAGGTATCCGCGGACCTGAAGAGAGATGGCTTTTTTGGCATAGTCAAAATCTTCGTATCCTGTGGAAAGGATGAACCTGGTATGACAGTCTGTTCCAAGAGCTGCGATCATATCCAGACCGCTCATAACCGGCATGGATATATCCACAAGGGCAATATCGGGTTTAACATTTTCAATAAGCCGGATTCCGGCCTGTCCGTTATTAGCTTCCCCTGCAATGTTATAAAGGTTTTGTTTTTCAAGAAAATTGATCAGAGATTTTCTGAAAAAAACTTCGTCGTCAATAATTACAAGTGTTTTCACTTTATATTTCCCCCTCGATCAGATTTTTGTCAGGTATTACTATGGTTACAGTGGTTCCCTTTTCAGGTGAACTTTCGATGGTAAGTCCGTAATTCTCACCGTAGAGAAGAGCAATCCTGTGGTTGATACTTGGAAGCCCGAAAGAATGTCGGGCAGTTTTGAAGTCTCTGATAGAACGGTTAAGCTCGGCAAGTTTTTCCGGCGGGATACCGGAACCGTTATCAGAAACAGAAATACAGATGGTGCCATTTCTGATAGAAACGTTTAAGTGAATATGGCACATCTGGCTGGTAAGTCCGTGGACAAAAATATTTTCCACAACAGGCTGTATGGTCAGCTTGGGTATCTCTGCCCCATGATCCTCCCAGGATGGCTCATAGGTGATCTCGTAATCAACAAAATCCATATACCGCAGATTCTGGATATAAAGATACTGTTCTGTAAGAAGCAGCTCCTGGCGCAGAGGAATGATAAACTGTCCCTTTGAAAGAGAGTTTCTGTAGAAAGATGACATGGCAGACACTGCTTTTACTGCGGTATCATTCATATCAATTTCTATGAGAGACTTGATGGTGTTTAAAGTATTATAAAGAAAATGGGGATTGATCTGGGACTGTAAAAGACGTATTTCCATTTTCTGTTTGGCATTTTGTTCCTCATAGATATCGTTAAGTAATGTCTGGATCTTCTGCATCATAAGGTTAAACTGGTTATAGAGAACTGCAAGTTCATCATTTGAAGAGTAACTGGCAGAAATATTCAGCTTTCCGGCAGATGCAGATTTCATTTTTTCCACAAGTTTCTGTATAGGTGCGGTGACAGTACCTGTACATAATATGGAAAAAAATACAGATAAAATAAACACTACAATGCTGATCAGAAGAATGTTGTGCAGGATCACCATATGATCCAGAGTCAGGCTTTCCAGAGGAATCAGGTTGATCACATTCCAGTTTAGGTCAGGATAGGATTTGCAGATAAAAAGAGTGTCAGTGCCGTCTACGGAAAAAAACTGCCTGTCGGTTTCTGTCAGGGTTTTATAATTCTCTGAACTGATTTTTGTATAGGATGAGAAGTCTTTATAAATACCTCCGGATGAAGAAGAGGAAAGTATCTGTCCATTTTCATCAGTAATATAGAAATCCCTGGAAGAGCTGTCCGGAAGGTCGCGGAATGCAGAGGAAATATTTGTTTCTCTGATCAGAAGGACCAGGGCGCCCAGATATTTGGTGTTATCAATGTTTGTAATACTTTTTAAGGCTACAAAGGTTGGCTCCCCACTTATCTGGAAGGGTCCGAGAAACTGAAAGGCCAGATTAGTCTGAAGGCTGTCAAGGACTTCGGGACCTAAAATGGAATCAAGCTGATCTGTTTCTGTGGTACTGCTGTGAAACCAGTGGTTTTCTGTATCCAGGATATCCCAGGCATAGATGTTTTTGTGAAGTCCGATGATACGCTGGGCCTGGTCTGTAAGCTCGGAATTTACCAGAAAATGTTCCAGTGTGTTTTCGGGAACTGTGGGATTTTCTTTTAAAACATCGGCGATATTGCTGTTGATGGAAAGGGTGATGGCATAGTTTGATATATTATCGATCTTTTCTCCAAGGTTGCTGGTGATCAGGGATAGCTGCTGCTGACTGGAAAGTGCGGCACGCTTGATCAGTACTTTTTTGGATGCAGTATAAAAAAACACGGAAGTAAGCATGAGTATCAGAGAACTGAGCAGCAGATATGTAATAAAAAGCCTGCGTTTCAGACTGATTCCTAAAAATAAGTGAAACACCTTTTTTTTCAGATTTTCTATCATGGAATCCCCCCTCTGGTTTTATTGGCTACATTATATAATAAGGGAAAAATTCTCACAAGTGTGGGGGAAAGATTGGAGAAAATATTCCAGGTACAGCGAAGATTTTCCATGTATTTTTCCGGACGGATTTAATATAATGGTCTCATCGATAAGGAAAGCGGAACAAAATATTCAATCCGGATGAATAGAAATGTACCAAAAGGAGGACGAAAATGAAATTAAAAAAAGTGATGGCTGCTACACTTGCCACAATGATGTGTCTCTCTTCATTCAGCATGATGAATGTGTGGGCAGATAAAAAAGAGGATTCCGAACCACTTGTGATCAATTATATCAGTGCCAGGGGCGAAACAGATGCGGCACTGAAAACATTGAAGAAGCTTGCAGAAGATTATAAAAAAGATCACCCGGATTTTGAATTCAATGTAGAGTCTATTGCAGACAGAGAAACATATCTTCAGAAGATCAAGATCCTTGCATCCAGCAATGAACTGCCGGACTGGTTTGACGCAGATCCGGAGGCATTTTTTGAAGGACTTTGCAAAAAGGATCTGATCTACAGTGTGGATGACCTTTATGATGAACTGGGTATCAAAGACAAGTTCTTTGATATTGCACTGAATTATCCGAAACTCAGTGACGGAAGCAATTACCTTATGACCTGGCAGGGAAATGTAGAGTATTTCTGGTATCACAAAGACATGTTTGAAAAAGCCGGAATTACTGAAACACCTCAGACACTGGAAGACCTCCTGGATGTGTGCAAGAAGCTGAAAGATGCGGGAATGACCCCGATATCCGCAGGAAATTACGACATGATCATGCGTTATCCTGCATTTAAGGCTTTCAGACTGGAAGGAAATGACTTCATTGACAATGCAAGAATGGGAAAAGAAAAATTTAATTCTGAGACAGGTATCGCAACAGCCCAGTATACACAGGATATAGCCCAGTATTTCAGTGAAGGATGGACAAGTTCAGATACTACCGCACAGATGGATCTGTTTCTGAACAGTGGTGCGGCAATGTTATACACCGGAACATGGGATACACCGGATCTTGTAGATGATGAGGGAAATCTTAAAGATGACATTTCCATGTTCAAACTTCCTGTAGACAGCGAAGGAACCGCTACAGGAGAAAATGATTACTATGCGAATTGTGGAATCGGAACTGCCATTCTCAAGGATTCCATGAGTGATGAGATGAAAGATTTCATCAGTTATGTATGGGATAATTTTGCTGATACGGCAATGTATGAGTTCAATATGCTTCCATCCATGATGCCAAGTGATTCGGAGAAGCTTCCGGAGCTTACACAGCAGATTTTAAGTGATCTTGAGAACTGCGGCACTTTTGCCCAGTGCTGGGATGTTCGTCTGGATCCTTCTACAAACGAGGTTTACAGAAAAGAGTTGGCAAGCCTTGGAATGGGAGAATCAACTCCTGAAGAGTTCTGCGAAAACATGGACAAAGCTGTAGAACAGTATGCATCTGATTATTTTGACACTGAAGAATAACTGAGAGAATACGCAGATGCGGAATTTTATCTGCATCTGCGTATGAAAGGGGAGAGGATATGAAGCCCAGAAATAAAATCCAGCCTTTACCGTTTGTTCTTCCTGCACTGTTCGTATATATTCTTACTGTTATCATCCCAATTCTGTGGTCAATGGGTTACAGCCTTTTTTCCTGGAATGGAATCGGTGATATGAAGTTTATCGGACTGGAAAATTATGTGAGGATGTTTCAGGATGAGACATTTCGTGAGGCTGTTGTAAATAATCTTAAATTTGTTGTATTGGGAAGTTTGTTCCAGTTATGTGCAGGACTGATCCTGGCAATTTTGCTTACACATATTTCCAAAGGTGGAAATATTCTGCGGGTTATTTATTTTATTCCATGTATCATTTCATCTATGGCGATCTGCCAGATTTTTTCCAAAATGCTTTCTGTCCAGCCCCAGGGCCTGGTTTGCTATGTGATGGAAAAACTGGGAATGGAACCTATCGCTTTGCTGGCAAATTCCCATACAGCGCTGATTACCATAACCCTGATCGATGGATATAAATACTGTGGTCTGTACATGATCATTTTTTATTCCGCATTTGTATCCATATCAAAGGATGTGATCGAGGCATCTACAATGGATGGCTGCAATGTTTTTCAACAGTATCGTTACATAAAGCTTCCACTGGTGAAAAATATATTCAGCATTGTCATTGTAATGCTTGTAAATGGTTGTCTGAAAACCTTTGATGTATTCTATATTCTTGACAATAAATCCAGATCAACAGAGATGGTGGCAACTTATATGTATAAAACCGCTTTTAATTCGGCTGACTTTGGCTATGGAAGTACATTGTCCGTTTTTCTGGTCATTGAATGTCTGGTAGCAGTAGGGATTATACAGAAATGCCTGGGATCGGCGAAAGGAGATGGGTCAGAATGATAAAATCAAGAAAAAATATACCTATTCGTGCTGTGTTCTATGTAGTGATCCTTATTTTTGTCATGATACAGGTCTACCCTATTTTCTGGGTTATCTGCTCCAGTCTGAAAACACCGGATGAAATGACATATACTGCACAGTATGCCCTGCCATCAGGATTTTATCTTGGAAACTATATCAGCGCACTGACGATCTCATCCATTCCAAGATATTTTCTTAACAGTACGGTTGTGGCAGTTCTCACACTTCTTGGCATCGTAGTCCTGGGATGCCCGGTTGCATTTGTGATCAGTAAGGTAAAGGTAAAATATGCCAATGCACTGATGGCATTTTTCCTGTTTGGAATGATGGTGCCTATTTTTTCCTGCCTTATACCCATGTTCCAGATTTATAACAGGATCGGACTGAGAAATACATACTGGGCACTGGTGCTTCCGCAGATCGGGTTCGGACTTCCAATGTGTATCTATCTTTACACCGGATTTTTTAAATTTATGCCGGATTCTCTTCTGGAAGCGGCAGTTATTGACGGTGCCACAATGGGAACCACATTCCGCAAGATCGTGGTACCTATGGCTAAAAATACTACAATGACAGTTCTTACATACAATTTTGTTTTTGTATGGAATGAATTTACCTATGCCAATACGTTTATCTCATCTTCTGATATGAAAACTCTGCCAATTGGCCTGAATGACTTTGTGGGGCAGTTCGGAAGAGTGGACTGGGGAAGTACATTTGCGGCGATCGTAATATCGATCCTGCCTACACTGATCGTGTATTTTATTCTTAACAGGAACATAATCGAAGGTATGGCTGCAGGTGCGGTCAAGAGTTAGGAGGCTGAAATGGAAACAAGGATTGAATTGAAACAAGGATGGAAAATTTTGCAGGATGTTCATGATACAGGGGAAAAGATCGGGCTTTATGCTGCCAGGGAAGCAGATACTTCCGTAGGTTCCCAGGTGTCTGAATGGGAGGAACTGGAGGAACTGAAACATCTGCAGCTTATCTATGCCAGACAGCCATATTTCGGGCGTGAACTGAGATATTTCAATCAGGCACCCTGGTGGTACAAAACAGAGTTTGAAGTTCCGGATCAGAAAGTTACGGATGCTGTCCTTAAATTTACCAATGTGGATTATTATGGAAAAGTATGGCTTAACGGAGAATTTCTTGGAGAGCATGAAGGATATTCCGCTCCATTTTCCTTTAATGTAAAAGATAAGCTTGTTTTTGGAAAGAAAAATTATCTCATTGTAAAGGTAAGTTCTCCATGGGATGATGAGGTGGAGCTGGATGCACAGGATTCCAGAACCACCCTGGTAAAAAGAAATATGGTAAAAGGTACCTACGAACATTCTGATACATTTATCCAGAGAGATGTAAATCCTGTAGGAATCTACGGAAAAGTGGAGCTGATCCTGACAGAAGAAGGTGTTCTGGAAGATCAGACAGATCTGAAGTATGAACTGGATCCAGATGGAAAGAAAGCAGACGTATATGTGGAAACTGAAGCGCGAGGTCTGAAATCCGGGGAGACATATGATTTTAATGTAAAGATCCGGGAAAAAGAGTCCGGTCTTATAAAGGCAGAAAAAACTGTTCAGATAATGGCAGAGAAAGCAGAGACAGGTTTTAAATGTGAGCTTAAAGTGGAAGATGTCAGACTGTGGTCCACATGGGATCATGGTTATCCCTGGATGTATCAGGCAGAACTTACGTTAAGCAGGGGAAAAGACATACTGAGCAGCAGAACAACGAATTTTGCTTTCCGGGACATTCAGATTGAGCGTAATGAAAAAATAACAAGATTCTGGCTTAATAACAGGAAGCTGTATATAAGAGGAACCTCTTATTTTCCGGATTGTTATATTTCCGCAATGACAAGGGAACGGTACCTGAGAGATCTTCTTAATGTAAAGGCGGCAGGTTTTAACCTGGTACGAGTACATGTCCACACAGAGCAGGAAGTTTTTTATGATCTGTGTGACGAGCTGGGAATTGCAGTTCTTCAGGATTCGGAGTACAACTGGACGCATCCTTCAACAGATGAATGGGCGCAGAGATTTGCAGATGTTTACAGAGAAAATGTGAAACTTCTGAAGCATCATCCGTCTCTGATCTGCTGGATCATTATGAATGAACCGGGATGTGTTGATCCGGATGGAAATGTGAGAAGGAGATTTATGGAGGAAAATCCGGGACCTGCTCTGTATAGGGAGGTACAGAAGATGGATCCGGGCAGACCGATCATCAAGGGTTCTTTCTGCGAAGATGATCCGCTTAGCGGGGACAGCCACAATTATCTGGGTTCTTTAAGCGGTGGAGAATATGCAGATATTTATGAGCAGACAGAAAAGCTGAATACAGAGTACGGATTTGATGCACCGGGCAGCAGTGAAAATCTGAAAACTGTTCCGGCGGTATATCATCGTCTGGAAAAACTGGTGGATGATATCCCGAAGATCCAGGAATATCAGTATAAGCTTCTGAAATATTATACAGAGCATTACAGGATCCAGAAATATGAACCTTGCTCAGGATATGTACAGTTTATGTTTATCGACCTGTGTCCTCAGAGCTTCTACGGTTTATATGACTGGTGGGGAATTCCCAAAAAGGGTCTTCAGGCTATACTGGAAAGCAACGCACCAGTGGGTGTTTTTGCAAAGCACAAAGACCATCTGGACAGTCTGTATATTGTAAATGATACAGATGGAGCTCTGGGAGAGTGTGAACTTACATGGATCATTACAGAAACATTGAACGGAGAACTGGTGGAAAAGGGAAGTGTTAAAGCAGAAGTTCCGGCAGACAGCCGTGTCATGGTAAAAACCTTTGAGAAAGAATACGGAAAAGGCAAGAAGTGGAACCTTACACTAATTCTTTCTGATAATAGCGGTAAATGTATGGCAAAGAATACCTATCAGGATATCTGTACTTTGCTTTCAAGAGTTGATGGGCATCCGGACCGTATGAGCCATGAGTTTGGAATGAGACTCTACTGGGCCTGAGCTATCTGCAGCTCACAGGCACTTTCATCCTTGACTTGTACCAAAAATCACAACATGTTATACTTTGTGTATAAAGGAAGATTTTCGGCGTGGAAGGAGCGATATTATATGCGTTTACAGAAAGTACAGGATGCTCTGAACAAAAAAAATATCAAATTCGAATACACAGAGGAAGATGGTTGCGGAAGTCTGGATTTCATGTTCCGTGGACTGAAATTCCATGTATGGGAATACGAGGACAACGGTTGGGGTGCCGAGACCAATGTGTTTGCAGCCGGAAGAAGTGAGGATGTGGAAGGTGATTACGAAGAGATCATCTCTAGGGAAATCCTGTCCTGGCCGGATATGATCACACCTAATTAAAAAGAGCAGCAGATACTATCACAGATAAAAGTTTCACAGATCAGTCGACCTGTGAAACTTTTATTTTTTTCTGGAAATCTTTTGTATAGTGAAGCTCATAGTCTTTGGTGATGAAGACAGCCTGGACACCTTTTTTTTCTGCGAAGGCAAGACCTTTTTTCAGGCCCAGTGCAAAGCAGGTGGTGCTTAAGGCATCGCCGTCCACGGAACGGTCAGAAATGATAGTGACGGAGATCAGACCGTTATCATAAGGATATCCGGTGTGTGGATCCAGGATGTGATGATAGAGTTTTCCGTCCTGCTTAAAGCAGCGTTCGTAGATTCCCGAAGAAACAACTGAACGTCCGTTGATATCCACTACAGCAGCCGTTTCATTGCGGTCAGCAAAAGGCTTCTGAACGCCAACCTTAAATGGCTCTCCGTCAGGCCGTCCTCCAATACAGAGAACATTGCCGCCCAGATTGATGATGGCACTTTTTACGCCGCTTTTTTTCAGGTATTCACTGATGCGGTCGGCAATATAGCCTTTGGCAATAGCCCCTACGTCAAAGGCAGTGTCGGGAGAAGGAAGAGTAAGCTTCTGCCCGTTAAGCTCTACGCCATCAGAGCTGCACAGTGGCAGTGCTGTCTGGATATCATTGTCTGCCGGTACCTGGGGATCTTCTGCGGTAAAATCCCACAGAGAGGTAAGAGGCGCAATGGCAATATCAAAAGCACCTCCGGATTCCCTGGTAAAGGCAAGTCCTTCATCCAGAAGATCTGCAAGCTGGGGGGAAATCATCCAGGTTTCCTTCTGTGAATCAGGATCTGTACTTATCTTATAAGGAAAACTGCCGGATTCCTGGCCCTGGTCTTCTCTGTGGTTCAGTCTGTACAGTTCACTGTCTTCATTGGTACGGCTGAAAACAAGCTCATATCTGTCGCAGAGAGAGAGACAGTCATCAAGGAGAGATCTGTCCCTGGAATCATAGATCTTGATATCAACAACTGTGTTCAGTTTAAAATCAGAAACACTGACAGGTTCCTGCTCATCAGTGTTGGTTTGGGTTTGTTCGCATCCGGCAAAAAGAAAACAGAAACTGATCAGCAGCGTGACAGATAAAAGCCGGGTGAAGGTCCGGTATATATATGATTTTTTTAGCATGATTCCTCCATCAGAATGAAATAATATAATAAGAAAATATATGCAAAGAATTATATCACAGGACATGGTGGCAGCAAAGGGGAATATAAATGCCCGCTTTATCTGTCCCATCTTGTAATTCCGGTTCCTGTAAGCTATAATTTCTCACAGAAGATTAAAATGCTCAAAGGAGAAGGAACTTATGATAAAAGTGATCGCCAGTGATATGGACGGAACCCTTCTTGGGGATGACCATAAGATCGCACCGGAAACTCAGGTTGCCATTAAACGTGCCTGTGATGCGGGAATCCGTTTTATGGTGGCTACAGGACGTAATTTCCGTGGAGCCATGGACGCACTGAAGGATACAGATATTACCTGTGATTACATCTTAAGCAGTGGAGCAGAGGTGAGAAACCCACAGAGAGAAGTAGTGAAACGTACGCCGATCCCCATTGATCTCTGCGAGGAGGTCTATGAGGAACTTAAAGAATATCCTGTATCTGTTATATTTTTTACAGACAGGTATGATTACCGGCTTGGAACTAAGAAGGAGATCGAGGATGGTATTATCCGCCAGATAAGACTTTTCCATATGGACAAAAATGACAGCGATGAAAAGATCCGTAACTCTGCTCAGTTCCTGCAGATTGCCGGAAATACCAGAGGAATCTCAGATATCCGTTCTCTGGAAGAATGTGAGACGCCTGTGTACAAGATCTTTATTTTTGCAGGAGATGTGGATATGCTTCAGGAGATCGGGGAGAAGCTTGGACAGAATCCTGAGCTTGCGGTGGCATCTTCCTTTATCCTGAACCAGGAGGTGACGGAAGTCAGAGCCCAGAAAGGTCCTGTGTTGAAGGAATATATAGAATCTCTTGGATATACAATGGATGAGGTAATGGTGCTTGGGGACAGCTTTAATGATTATTCCATGCTGTCCATGGATTTCGGCGCCACGGTAGCCATGGGAAATTCCGTTCCCGGGATCAAAGAGGTGGCAAAATATATAACAAAGACCAACCAGGAATTTGGAGTTGCCTGGGCGATCGATCAGGCTATTGCTGCCGGAGACGGAGAATTAAAACTTCAAAAGTAAAACTCCCCCTTTTGGAAAAACACTATATATATTATAATGTAATAAGATAAAAAATCACAGATGTGGCAGGCGTATCGGCTGCGTCGGAACAAGAGAGGAAATCACAATGGAAAATGTTTATATTATGGATCATCCGCTGATCAAACACAAAATTTCAATGCTCCGTGACAAGAACACAGGAACAAATGAGTTCCGTAAACTGGTGGAGGAGATCGGCATCCTTATGGGATACGAGGCACTTCGTGATCTTCCTACAGAGGAAGTGGAAGTGGAGACACCGATCGAGACATGCAGGACACCTATGATCGCCGGTAAGAAGCTGGCTGTTATCCCGGTACTCCGTGCAGGTCTTGGAATGGTAAACAGTATCCTGACACTGGTGCCATCTGCCAAAGTGGGACATGTAGGTCTTTACAGAGATCCTGAGACACATGAGCCGCATGAGTACTACTGTAAACTTCCGGAGTCTATTGATGAGCGTATCGCGGTTATCGTTGATCCGATGCTTGCAACCGGCGGTTCCGGTGAGGCTGCCATTGATTTTGTTAAGAAACAGGGTGGAAAGAACATCAAGTTCATGTGCATCATCGCAGCTCCGGAGGGACTGAAACGTCTTCACGAGGCACATCCGGATGTACAGATCTACTGTGGTTCCCTTGACAGAGAGCTCAATGAGAACGCTTACATCTGCCCGGGACTTGGAGATGCCGGAGACCGTATTTTTGGTACTAAATAATTTTGAAAAAATCTTAAAAAATACTTGACACACCCGGCACTGTTATGGTATTGTACCTAAGAACGCTGCCGAAGACAGTAGGTGCCGTAAGGCATAAGGATCAAAACGCCTACCGAGGTCCAAGTATTCTGAGTTAAGATTACACAAGGCCTTATTGCGAAGCAGTAAGGTCTTTTTTTAAACAGATTGACTTATTGCGACGGCGGTATACAAAATCTATAAGGAGGTGTACCATTTCATGGCAAAAGTAGAACTGAAACAACCAATCGTAGAAGAGATCTCTAACAGCATTAAAGACGCACAGTCTGTTGTACTTGTAAACTACAGCGGTCTTACAGTTGAGCAGGATACAATTCTTCGTAAAGAGTTAAGAGAAGCTGGTGTTCAGTACAAGGTATACAAGAATACCATGATGCGTCGTGCATTCGAGGGTACAGCATTTGAGAGCCTCAGTGATCATTTACATGGCACAAATGCGATCGCTATCTCCGAGACAGACGCAACTGCTCCGGCAAGAATCCTTGCTAAATATGCAAAACAGTTCCCGGCACTGGAGCTGATCGCAGGTGTAGTTGAAGGTAACTACAATGATCAGGCCGGAATTCAGGCACTGTCCACAATTCCTTCAAGAGAGGAACTTCTTGGAAAACTGCTTGGAAGTATGCAGTCTCCGATCGCAAACTTCGCTCGTGTGCTTAATCAGATCGCAGAGCAGAATGGCGGAGCTGACGCAGCAGCTGCTGAGTAATCCCAGCAACGTGCAATTGGCGGCATAACGACCGCATGATTATTAATTAAAATTTATAAATGGAGGGAAATTAAAATGGCAAAATTAACAACAGAAGAATTTATTGCAGCAATCAAAGAATTATCTGTATTAGAGTTAAATGACCTTGTAAAAGCTTGTGAGGAAGAGTTCGGCGTTTCCGCAGCAGCAGGTGTTGTTGTAGCAGCAGGTGCAGCAGGCGAGGCAGCTGAGGAGAAAGATGAGTTTGACGTAGAGCTTACAGAGGTTGGCGCTAACAAAGTTAAAGTTATCAAAGTTGTTCGTGAGGTTACAGGTCTTGGACTTAAAGAGGCTAAAGCTATCGTTGATGGTGCTCCGAAGGTTGTTAAAGAGGGCGCATCCAAAGCTGAGGCTGAGGACATCAAAACTAAACTTGAGGCTGAGGGAGCTAAGGTTACACTTAAATAATCCGATCAGATCAAAAGTTTTAAAGGCTGTTGTGACTGCCGGTTTACCGGCGGCACAGCAGCCTTTTTTAGTGAAAAAATCCAGGGTAAATCTTGATTTTTGAAGAAAAAGAAAGGATAATAAAGGAGACAGGAAAGGGTGGATGGAATATGAAACGAAAAATAATGGCCTGTATCCTTGCTGCTGCGTTGGGAATCACAGGAGTTTCTTTTCCGACGGCAGCCAAGACAGTGTCTGTCGGAAAAAATGTAAAAAATATAACTGTAAACGTGAAAAATCCTCTGGATGAACTTCGGGCTCAGGAAGCTGCAATGCAGCAGCAGGAGGAGCTTGAAGAAGAGGAAAATATGCCGGAACAGGATCTGGATCCGCTTGTGCTGGATAACGATGGCAGTGTGGTTCCTGCATCACAGGCATCCTGGACAAAAATAGAGTCAGGTGCTGTAGAAGCAGTGGATGTATCAGAGGCACCGGGGGATGAGGAAATATCGGAAAATTCAACTGAAGACACATTTTCAGATGGAAGCACAGATGGAGATTTTGACACAAATAAGAATATTTCTGACAATGCAGCAACGGAAGCTGGCAGTGAGGATATTCAGACAACAGATGGCAGTATCAGCGGAGAATTGCCGGCAGATTTTTCCGAAGGAACGGAGAACGGCGATAACGGTTCCGAAGAACTTCAGCTTCAGCAGGAAAACGGTAATGTAGAAAAAGTCGCAGAGCCGGATAATAATAAAGCTGATGAAGGCGCAGGTCAGGCACCGGCTGATTTTACAGATGATGCCAATGCTGCTGGGGATTTTTCCGCAGGAGATGCTTCAGATGGAGAACTTGGAACTTATCAGACTGTGACTCTGGAAGTTGAGGAAGGACAGGATATCACAGCACCTTTGAACACACTGTTTCTTGAACTGAAAGATCAGGCCACAGATGAAAATCCCTGCAAGATCATAATTCCACCGGGAAATTATGAACTGACAGGTACACTTTGCATGTACAGTAATATGTACTTATATGCAAGAGACGCTAATATTACAAAAACGTCTACCACCAAACATCTGATCCTCCGTCTTGGAAATACCAAAGATTCAGAAGGCGGATATGATGGATATCGCAACATTGTGATCGATGGAGGAACCTGGGACTACAATTATCAGTGTGTGGAAAATAAGGATGCACCGGGCGGATTTGTGGGATTTTGCATTGGACATGCTACAAATGTTACGATTAAAAATGCTACATTTCTTAATAATCTGAAATCTCATTTTCTGGAATTTGGCGGAGTGAAAAATGCCAAGATCACAGGCTGTACATTCAGTGGCTATTATAAGAATTATGTGGAAGGCGGACAGGAATGTATTCAGATCGACTGCTGTACAGATGAGAGCAATGTTTTTCCACAGTACAGACCTTACGATGGAACGACCTGTGAAGATTTTGTGATCGATGGAAATGTGTTCGAAGATGTCTTTACAGGGCTGGGAACGCACAGTATGATGTCCGGAAAAACATATAAAAGGATCACAGTTACGAATAATACTTTCCATAATGTAAAAAAACGCTGTATAAGGTTTATGAATTATGAAGATTCTACAGCAGAAAATAATACCATGGTAAATGTGGGAAATGGAGTGGACATTTCTTCTGTGAGCAGCAATACACACCAGACGCCAGGCTATGATGATGGGCCGGACATGCTGAAAAACAGGAATCTTCGTGTGGCAGGAAACTACATCAGTCTTGCCAGAACTACCAGCATTGGTGGAATTGCATGGATCTGCAGTGGTATAAAAGTTTCAGGCTATAATATGAAAAAAGATGGAGCTGTGCTCCCTAAAAAGATATATCCGGTGAAAGGTGTGACTGTAGAAGATAATCAGATCAGCGGATATGGAAACGGAATCAGCATGTCTCTTACTGACACAGATACCGTAACAGATAATCAGGTAACAATGAAAAAAACTTCTTCATATTCCAATTTTGGGATTTATGCCCAGGATTCCAGAGGAAGCGTTATCAGCAGGAATACAGTGTCCGGAACTGCAAATACGGGAATTTATCTCTCCGGTTCTGTCTATGCAGCAGGATCAGAACAGAGAAATCTTGTAGAGCAGAATACTGTTTCCGGAGCAGGCGGAGATGGAATTTATCTGCAATCTGTAAATACTTCATCCACTGCACAGAAGAATACTGTTAAATCAGCGGCCGGCTCGGGAATACGTGTAAATGCAGGAAAGAACAATAATGTTCTTGGTAATACCTGTTTATCCAACAAAAATCATGGCGTGAAAATTGAGTATGTGGTCGGCGGAGTCAGGGTAAAAAGCAATCGTGTGACATCAAATGCAAAAAGTGGTATTTTGCTCTGGAAATCAAAAGTATCCGAAGTATCAGGAAACCGTGCGGAGAAAAATAGGGGGAATGGTGTTTATGCATATGCATCTGTAATACCGGTCATGAAAAAGAATACATTTTGCGAAAACGGAAAGGTTCAGGCGATATATGTAAAAAGCTGCAAAGGATGGACCGGCATCAACCGTCCTTCATGCAGAACTGTTACATCAAGAAGTACAGCTATAAGCGGAACTGCATCAGGCAGCCAGACAGTTATTGCATATGTGCAGCGTTCCGGAAAACAGACAAAGCTGGGTGTATCATCCGTAAACAAAAAGAAACAGTACGTTATTAAAATAAAGAAGCAAAAAAAGAATACTGCTCTGAAACTTGTCTCAAAAGATAAATACGGAAATACAGTAACAGTAAATACTGTTGTGAAGTAAGTATGTGTGATAAAAAAAGATTCTGTTCCGGATATCCATACATCGTATGTATAGAAGGAACAGAATCTTTTTTTTGAAAAATGTAAAAAAATCAAAAAAAGTGCTTGACACACTTTTTTTCTTATGTTAAAGTGGAGGATGCTATATTATGGCTAGATATGCCTGCCTAAAGGTCAGGCGGGATCATGTTGTAATAAATAATAAAAAAACAGGGGTGAAACGTCAATGGAAAAAAACAGAATTCGTTCTGTAAAAACTGGAAAAAGCATGCGTATGAGCTACCAGAGACAAAAAGAAGTCCTGGAAATGCCAAACCTGATCGAAGTTCAGAAAGATTCCTACCAGTGGTTTCTTGACGAAGGTTTAAAAGAAGTATTTGATGATATTTCTCCGATCGCAGATTACGGCGGAAAGCTCAGTCTGGAATTCATCGATTTCACATACGATGAAAAAGATGCAAAATATTCCATCGAGCAGTGTAAAGAACGTGACGTGACTTATGCCGCACCTTTGAAGGTTCGAGTAAGGCTGATCAATAAGGAAACAGAAGAGATCAACGAACACGAGATTTTCATGGGAGATTTACCGCTGATGACAGCTACGGGTACCTTTGTTATCAATGGTGCTGAGCGTGTTATTGTCAGCCAGTTAGTACGTTCCCCTGGAATCTACTACGCGATCGCTCATGATAAGCTTGGTAAGAGACTGTTTTCCAGTACTGTAATTCCGAACAGAGGTGCATGGCTGGAGTACGAGACAGATTCAAATGATGTATTTTATGTACGTGTAGACAGAACAAGAAAGGTTCCGATCACTGTTCTGATCCGTGCACTGGGCATTGGAACCAATGCTGAGATCATTGATCTGTTTGGTGAAGAGCCAAAGATCCTTGCCAGCTTTACAAAGGATACCTCCACAAACTATCAGGAAGGTCTCCTTGAGCTGTATAAGAAGATCCGTCCGGGCGAGCCGCTTGCAGTAGAGAGCGCAGAGAGCCTGATCATGGCAATGTTCTTCGATCCGAGAAGATATGACCTTGCCAAAGTCGGACGTTATAAATTTAATAAGAAGCTTCATTTCAATAAACGTATCGTAGGCCACAAGCTTTCTCAGGATGTTGTAGATACAACAACAGGTGAGATCCTTGCTGAGGCTGAGACACTTGTTACAAAAGAGCTTGCTGATACATTACAGAATTCCGCAGTTCCGTACGTATGGATCCAGGGTGAGGAGAGAGAAATCAAAGTCCTTTCCAGCCTTATGGTTGATATCCGTCACTATCTGCCGGAGCTTGAGAATCCGAAGTCCCTGGGTGTTACAGAATTAGTATACTACCCAGTGCTCGAAAAAATTCTGGAAGAAAATGACACATTTGAGGACAGATGTGATGCGATCAAACGTGATATCCACGACCTGATCCCGAAACACATCACCAAGGAAGATATCCTTGCGTCCATTAACTACAATATGCATCTGGAGTATGGCCTTGGTAACGATGATGATATCGACCACCTGGGCAACCGTCGTATCCGTGCTGTCGGTGAGCTGCTTCAGAATCAGTACCGCATCGGTCTTTCCAGACTTGAGCGTGTGGTACGTGAGAGAATGACAACACAGGACACAGAGAGTATTTCTCCGCAGTCCCTGATCAATATCAAACCTGTAACTGCAGCAGTAAAAGAGTTCTTCGGATCATCCCAGCTGTCACAGTTCATGGATCAGAACAACCCGCTTGGAGAGCTGACTCACAAGAGAAGACTTTCCGCACTGGGACCTGGCGGTCTGTCACGAGACAGAGCCGGATTCGAGGTTCGAGACGTACATTATTCCCACTATGGAAGAATGTGCCCGATCGAGACTCCTGAGGGACCGAACATCGGTCTTATCAACTCCCTTGCATCCTATGCAAGGATCAATCAGTACGGCTTCGTAGAGGCTCCGTACAGAAAGATCGACAAAACAGATCCTTCCAACCCGCGTGTAACCGATGAGGTTGTATACATGACAGCGGATGAGGAAGATAATTACCATGTAGCACAGGCGAATGAGCCACTGGATGAAGAGGGACACTTCATTCATAAGAACGTTTCCGGTCGTTACCGCGAGGAGACACAGGAGTACGAGCAGCACATGTTCGATTACATGGATGTATCTCCGCGAATGGTATTCTCCGTTGCTACAGCCCTGATCCCGTTCCTGCAGAACGATGATGCGAACCGTGCGCTGATGGGATCCAACATGCAGCGTCAGGCCGTTCCGCTTCTTACAACAGAGGCTCCGGTTGTTGGTACAGGTATGGAAACCAAGACAGCTGTTGACTCCGGTGTATGCGTTGTTGCAAGAAAAGCAGGTACAGTACTTCGTTCCACATCTACAGATATCTCTATCAAGAATGATGACGGAACAAAAGATGATTATCATCTGACTAAATTCATGCGAAGCAACCAGAGCAACTGCTACAACCAGAGACCGATCGTGTTCCAGGGTGAGCATGTTGAGGCAGGACAGGTTATCGCGGATGGCCCGTCTACATCCAATGGTGAGCTTGCACTTGGTAAGAACCCGCTGATCGGATTTATGACCTGGGAGGGTTATAACTACGAGGATGCTGTTCTTCTTAGTGAGAAACTGGTACAGAATGATGTTTATACATCTGTCCATATTGAGGAATATGAGGCAGAATCCCGTGATACCAAGCTGGGACCGGAAGAGATCACACGTGACGTTCCGGGTGTCGGCGATGACGCTCTGAAGGATCTGGATGAGCGCGGTATCATCCGTATCGGTGCTGAGGTACGTGCCGGTGATATCCTTGTCGGTAAGGTTACTCCTAAGGGAGAGACTGAGCTTACTGCTGAGGAGCGTCTCCTTCGTGCTATCTTCGGTGAGAAGGCAAGAGAGGTACGTGATACTTCCCTTAAGGTACCGCACGGTGAGTATGGTATTATCGTAGATGCCAAGGTATTTACAAGAGAGAACGGCGATGAGCTGAGCCCTGGAGTAAATCAGGCAGTACGTATTTATATTGCACAGAAGAGAAAGATCTCCGTTGGTGATAAGATGGCTGGTCGTCATGGTAACAAGGGTGTCGTTTCCCGTGTACTTCCGGTTGAGGATATGCCATTCCTTCCAAACGGACGTCCTCTTGATATCGTGCTGAATCCTCTGGGTGTACCTTCCCGAATGAACATCGGACAGGTCCTGGAGATCCACTTGAGCCTTGCTGCCAAAGCACTTGGCTTCAATATTGCAACACCTGTATTCGATGGCGCAAACGAGGTTGATATCCAGGATACTCTGGAGCTTGCCAACGATTACGTTAATACGGAAGACTTTGAGGAATTCCGTGAGAAATATAAAGACATCCTTGCACCGGATGTTATGCAGTATCTCGATGAGAATAAAGCTCACAGAGCACTCTGGAAGGGCGTTCCGATCTCCAGAGACGGTAAGGTAAGACTTCGTGACGGACGAACAGGCGAGTACTTCGACAGCCCTGTAACGATCGGTCACATGCACTACCTGAAGCTGCATCATCTGGTAGATGATAAGATCCATGCACGTTCCACAGGTCCATACTCCCTGGTAACACAGCAGCCTCTGGGTGGTAAAGCTCAGTTCGGTGGACAGCGTTTCGGAGAGATGGAGGTTTGGGCACTGGAGGCATATGGTGCTTCCTACACACTGCAGGAGATCCTGACAGTGAAGTCTGATGATGTGATCGGACGTGTTAAGACCTATGAAGCGATCATCAAAGGTGACAACATTCCTGAGCCAGGTATTCCTGAGTCCTTTAAGGTACTTCTTAAAGAGCTTCAGTCTCTTGGTCTGGATGTACGTGTGCTCAGCGAGGACGGATCAGAGGTACACATTATGGAAACCTCTGATTACGGAGATACTGATCTTCGTCATGTCATCGAGGGCGATTCCAGAGGACGCAGAGATGAGGAGTCCTTCGGTAAACACGGCTACACCAAGCAGGAGTTCAGCGGAGAAGAGCTTGTCAATGTAGAAGAAGATGAGGACATGGAAGACGAAGATGATATGATCGAGTTTGAAGAGTCCTTTGATGATGAGGAATAAGAAAGGGGAAAGAATACATGGCAGAAACAACCAACGCCAATGAAACATATCAGCCAATGACTTTCGATGCCATCAAGATCGGACTGGCGTCCCCTGAGAAGATCAGAGAGTGGTCACACGGTGAGGTTTTAAAACCTGAAACGATCAACTACAGAACCTTGAAGCCTGAGAAGGATGGTCTTTTCTGTGAAAGGATTTTCGGACCGAGCAAGGACTGGGAGTGCCACTGTGGAAAGTACAAAAAAATTCGCTATAAAGGCGTTGTCTGCGACAGATGCGGTGTTGAAGTAACCAAATCTGCCGTTCGTAGAGAGCGTATGGGACACATCGAGCTTGCAGCTCCGGTGTCTCATATCTGGTACTTTAAAGGAATTCCGTCCCGTATGGGTCTGATTCTTGATATTTCTCCGAGAACACTGGAGAAAGTGCTTTACTTTGCTAACTATATCGTTCTGGATCCTGCAGATTCCGGACTTATGTACAAACAGGTACTCACCGAACGTGAGTACCAGGAAGCACGTGAGTCTTACGGAGAGGGATTCCGTGTAGGTATGGGTGCTGAATCCATCATGGAGCTCCTTCAGGCTATCGATCTTGAAAAGGATTCAGAAGAACTGAAGGCAGAGCTTGTGGACGCAACAGGCCAGAAGCGTGCAAGGATCATCAAACGTCTTGAGGTTGTGGAGTCCTTCCGTGAGTCCGGCAACCGTCCTGAGTGGATGATCATGACCGTTATCCCGGTTATCCCGCCGGATCTTCGTCCTATGGTACAGCTGGACGGAGGACGTTTTGCAACATCTGACCTGAATGATCTTTACAGAAGGATCATCAACAGAAACAACCGTCTGAAAAGACTTCTGGAGCTTGGTGCTCCGGATATCATTGTCCGCAACGAGAAGCGTATGCTACAGGAGGCTGTAGATGCCCTGATCGATAACGGACGCCGTGGACGTCCTGTAACAGGCCCTGGAAACAGAGCTCTGAAATCCCTTTCCGATATGCTGAAGGGTAAATCCGGACGTTTCCGTCAGAACCTTCTCGGTAAACGAGTTGACTATTCCGGACGTTCTGTAATCGTCGTAGGACCTGAACTGAAGATCTATCAGTGTGGTCTTCCGAAGGAGATGGCTATCGAGCTGTTCAAACCTTTCGTTATGAAAGAGCTTGTTGCCAACGGAACTTCCCACAACATCAAAAATGCCAAGAAAATGGTAGAGAAGCTTGAGCCGGCAGTATGGGATGTCCTTGAGGACGTCATTAAGGAGCATCCGGTTATGCTGAATCGTGCACCTACACTGCATCGTCTGGGTATCCAGGCATTCGAGCCGATCCTTGTAGAAGGTAAGGCGATCAAGCTTCATCCGCTTGTTTGTACCGCGTTCAACGCTGACTTCGATGGTGACCAGATGGCTGTACATCTTCCGCTTTCCCAGGAAGCACAGGCAGAGTGCCGTTTCCTTCTGTTATCACCGAACAACCTTCTGAAACCGTCAGATGGTGGTCCTGTAGCCGTTCCTTCACAGGATATGGTCCTTGGTATCTACTACCTGACTCAGGAGAGACCTGGAAATAAGGGTGAAGGCAAGTTCTTCAAGAGTGTCAACGAGGCAATTCTTGCATACGAGAACAAGGTCATCACACTCCAGACAAAGATCATTGTCCATTGTCATAAGACAATGCCGGACGGAACTGTTTTAAGCGGCAATGTTCAGTCCACACTGGGACGTTTCCTGTTCAACGAGATCCTTCCGCAGGACCTTGGATTTGTGGACAGAAGCGTACCTGGAAACGAACTGCTTCTTGAGGTTGATTTCCTTGTAGGTAAGAAACAGCTGAAGCAGATCCTTGAAAAGGTTATCAATACTCACGGTGCAACAAAGACAGCCGAGGTACTTGACTCCGTTAAGTCTATGGGTTACAAATACTCCACACGTGCAGCCATGACCGTATCTATTTCCGATATGACCGTGCCGCCGCAGAAGCCGGAGATGATCAAGCAGGCTCAGGATACTGTTGACCGTATCACAAAGAACTACAAACGTGGTCTTATCACAGAGGAAGAGCGTTACAAAGAGGTTGTTGATACCTGGAAGAAGACCGATGATGAGCTTACAAAGGCACTTCTTACAGGTCTTGATAAGTACAACAACATCTTCATGATGGCTGACTCCGGAGCCCGTGGTTCCGATAAGCAGATCAAACAGCTTGCCGGAATGCGAGGACTGATGGCTGATACAACCGGTCATACCATCGAGCTCCCGATCAAGTCAAACTTCCGTGAAGGTCTTGACGTACTGGAGTACTTCATGTCCGCTCATGGAGCACGTAAAGGTCTTTCTGATACCGCTCTTCGTACAGCCGATTCCGGATACCTGACAAGACGACTTGTTGACGTATCCCAGGATCTGATCGTTCGTGAGGCGGACTGCTGTGAGAACAGAGCAGAGATCTCCGGTATGGTCGTTCGTGGATTCATGGACGGAAAAGAAGAGATCGAGAGCCTTCAGGAGCGTATCACAGGACGTTTCTCCTGTGAGACAGTTAAGAATAAAGACGGAGAAATCCTTGTTAAAGCAAACCACATGATCACACCGAAGCGTGCAGCCCGTATCATGAAAGAGGGCGTAAGCAACCAGACAGGCGGACCGATCGACAAACTGAAGATCCGTACCATCCTTTCCTGTAAGTGCAAGGTTGGTGTCTGCGCAAAATGTTATGGTGCGAACATGGCTACCGGTGAGCCGGTACAGGTTGGTGAGTCTGTTGGTATCATCGCAGCACAGTCTATCGGTGAGCCAGGTACACAGCTGACCATGCGTACTTTCCATACCGGTGGTGTTGCCGGTGGAGATATCACACAGGGTCTTCCTCGTGTCGAGGAGCTTT